>Ga0247719_1000115_pt1 | contig 57226 bp, 48 predicted proteins | sample 41E_DmetaG_FD_189046 | JGI IMG/M metagenome (GOLD analysis project Ga0247719, IMG submission 189046) | Soil microbial communities from hillslope of Landscape Evolution Observatory, University of Arizona, Oracle, AZ, United States - 4-1-E_D | ecosystem: Engineered > Artificial ecosystem >...
GAGGAGGCGGCAGCGGCGGCGGCGGCGGCGGCAGGAGGTCGTGGTCCTCGTCGGTGTCGGGCCAGATCCACTCCGTATCCCCCACGTCGAACTCCTCGGGCCGTGGGGCATCCGCCGACGGCGCCGCGGGTTTGGGGTCGTCGGAGGAGACGACCGTCGTGATCACCACGTCGGCATCGGCCGGGTTCCGGCCGGCGGGCGAGTCCCCACCTTCGGTGGCCACGGTCGCACCTTACCGGGCCGTCCTCCTCTCGCGCGAGACTTGCCCTATGGACAACCGGCGGGAGCCGCAAAAGGTCGTCGTCCTCGGGCAGGGCTATGTGGGCCTGCCCCTCGCCATGCACGCCGTCGAGGCGGGCCACGACGTGGTCGGCTTCGACGTGGTCGAGCACAAGGTGAAGCGCCTGCTGGCGGGCGAGAGCTACGTGGAGGACGTGCCGCCGGCCCAGCTCGCCGCCGCCTTGGCCACCGGGCGCTACCAGCCCACCGTCGACCCGAACGACTGCGCCGACTTCGACGTGGCCGTCATCACCGTCCCCACGCCGCTGCGCGAAGGAGCGCCCGACCTCTCCTACATCGAGGCCGCGGCCGTCACCCTCGCCGGTGGACTACGTCGCCGCGCCACGGTGATCCTGGAGTCGACCACGTATCCCGGCACCACCGAGGAGCTCGTCGCTCCGCTTCTGGAGAGCGGGTCGGGTCTGGTGGCCGGCACCGACTTCCACCTCGGTTACAGCCCGGAGCGCATCGACCCCGGCAACCCGACGTGGGGGCTGGCCAACACGCCCAAGGTCGTCTCCGGCATCGACGCGGCGTCGCTGGCCGCCGTGCAGGAGTTCTACGACACCGTGGTGGAGCGCACGGTGCCCGTGTCGGGCTGCAAGGAGGCCGAGCTGACCAAGCTGCTCGAGAACACCTTCCGCCACGTCAACATCGCCCTGGTCAACGAGCTCGCCATGTTCGCCGGCGACCTCGGCATCGACGTCTGGGAGGCCATCGACGCCGCGTCGACCAAGCCGTTCGGCTTCATGCGCTTCACCCCGGGCCCGGGTGTGGGGGGGCACTGCCTGCCGATCGACCCCAGCTACCTCTCCTGGCGGGTGCGGCGCAGGCTCGGCCAGCCGTTCCGGTTCGTGGAGCTGGCCAACGACGTCAACGACCACATGCCCGACTACGTGGTCCGGCGGGTCACCATCGCCCTCAATCGCCGGCGCCAGGCGGTCAACGGCAGCCGCATCCTCCTCCTGGGCCTCTCCTACAAGGCCAACACCGGCGACGACCGGGAGTCCCCGGCGGTCGTGGTCGCCGAGCGACTCCTGACCCTGGGGGCCGACGTGCGGGTGGCCGATCCCCACGTGCTGGCCGACCACGTGCACGGCAACGTAGAGCGCGTCGATGTCTCGCCCGAGGAGCTGGCGGCCGCTGACGCCGTCGTCCTGCTCACCGATCACGACGCCTTCGACCTCGACGCGGTGCGCACCCACGCCCGCTTCGTGCTCGACACCCGCCGGCGGCTGGCGCCGGCCGAGCACGTGGAGTTCCTCTAGGCCCGAACCTGGCGGCGGCGGGCGACGACCACCGGCATCCCGCCCGCAGCTACCAGCGCCACAGCGCCTGCACCGGCGCCGACAGGCTACCCAGCCTGTCCTTCCTCTGACGCCCTACTGGAAGGAGCGACGCCGACGGGCGGTGACGGTCATCACCGCGCCGGCGATCACCAGCGCCAACGCCACCGCGGCGTAGCGGGCGACATCAGAGCCCGTCCGGGACAGGAGGCCCTGGCTCGACGCCGCCGGTACGAAGATCTGGGCCGAGCCCCCGGGCTGGCCGGGCGCGCCCGGTGCTCCCGCTGCTCCGCCCGCGCCGCCGGCACCACCTGCGCCGCCGCCGCCGCCGGCCCCACCTGCGCCGCCGCCGCCGCCCGCGCCGCCGGCGCCGCCGCCTCCGGCGCCACCGCCTCCGGCGCCACCGCCGCTGGTGCCGCCAGGCGTGGTCGTACCGCCTCCGCCGATGTTGACGTTGCAGGCGTCGCCCCCACCGCCTCCGCCACCGCCGGTGCCGGTGCCGGGGCCGCCGGCGCTCACGCCGCCGATGCTGCCGGCGTTACCGCCGATGCCGAGGCCGGCGCCGCCGCTGCCGCCGTCGCCGGCGTTGCAGATGTCGATGTCGACGCCGGTCTGGCCGGGGCAGATGAGGTTGAACGTGACGATCTGGGTCACGAGCTGGCCGCCGGCGACGGCGGACGGCGCGGTGACGGCGATGGTGTTGATGCCACAGACGGCCGGGACGATGGGGTTGACCGACAGCTGGGTGGGCGACAGCACCGTGATCGTGAGGGTGACGGTGCCGTCGGAGTTGACCGGCTTGTTGAAGGCGGCGGCGCCGTTCACCACGACGGTGGCGGTGGCGCCGGGGGTGAACAGGCAGGTGGGCGCCACCCTGACGGTGAAGGTCTGGCCGACCACGACGTTGCCCGCGAACTGGCTGCCGCTCAGGACCGGGCAGGGGCCGGGCGGATATCCCGTCCCGGTCTGCGCGCCGGCGGAGGGCGCGGCCAGTACCGCCAATGCCCCAGCCAGGCAAGCAACGGCCAAGAGCGCCGTAGATCGAATCCGCCTCATTTTGCGCGTTCCCCCCGTCGGGACAAGTTGCGGCGAAGCGTAGCGGAACGGCGAGGCGATGGAAAGAACCGCTACTTCCGGACGGCGAAGGTGAGGTTGCGGACGCGGTCCCACGGGCCCTGCCACTGAGTCGGGGAGCCCCCCTCGGTCCGCAGCGTGACCGACAGGGGCATCGGCTCGAGCCGGGCCTGCGGCACGAGCCGGAGGCGTAGCTCGCCGTCTCGGACCGCCCTGGGGAGCACCGTCTCGAAGGTGACCTCCCGCCGCTCGCCGGCCGGGACGGCGAGCACGAACTGCGACAGGTTGAGCCCCGACTCCGACACGCCGTTCTGCAACTGACGGGAGCCGTCGGGCCCCCACAGGAGCACCCACGCCAGGTAGTCACCGGGCTTCTCGGTGAACGCCGCCGGCCCGAACTGGTAGGACGGCCGGGCGTCGGCCGGCGCCTGGTTCTCGATGGTCACGGTCGTCCGCACCACGGCCGTCCCCTGATCGGTGACCCGGACGTCCTGGCGAACCGACGGCTTGACGAAGTAGTCGAGCTTGCTCGCCGTGCGGTTCTGGACGGCGACGTGGAAGGTGCGGTCGGCGTCCTTGGTCGCCGGCCCCCCGCCCAGGCCCGTCCGCTCGAAGACGTCCTCCTCCCCCGCGTCCGCGCTCCACAGGCGCAGGTGCCCACCGGCCGCGGCGTCGCCCAGAGCCCGCCCCAGCGCCACCGCGTCGTGGGCGCCTTCGGTGATGCGGTCGACGAGCGCCTTCACCACGTCGCCCTGCCGCTCTCGCCGGATGGTCTGGTCGCTGGTGGGCCCGAGCCCTTGGTAGAAGTCGTTGAGCAGCAGGCGGCTGACGTTGTCGGCGGTGACCGGCTCGGTGACGCCTTCGATCCGCACCGGCCCGACGGTGCGCAGCAGGGCAGCGAGGGCGGGCACGTCGAGGGCGATCACGCCCTCGACGGCCTGGCCGGTCGCCTGGCGGTACATGTCAGCCATGGCCCGGCCGCTGAACGCGAAGTCGGCGGTGGCGTTCACCGACTGCCAGGTCTGGGTCGGCTTGATGGCCCCGAATGCCTCCTGCGTGCCCGGCGGGATGCGGGTGGGCGCCGGGGTGGTGAGGGTGAGGTCGCCAACCGAGCCCTGCCTCTCGATGGACATCCGCCCGCTCCGGAAGCTCACCACCACGTAGGACAGCACGGCCCCCTGGTCACGCATCTCGGCGTTGTTCTGCGCGGCGACCAGGTAGCGCCGGCTCCCGCCGGCGCCGAGGAACGTCCTGGCTGCGCCCAGGGCGTCGGCCGCCTCTGTCAGGCGACGTGAGCTGGAGGCGGCGATGTCGTCGAACTGGCGGCGGGCGTCGCCGAGGGGGCCCCACAGGCCGACCTCGCCGACGGACTGGGCGCCGATGGCCTCGCCGGCCGTCCGCACCTTCTGCTGCAGCTCGGCCAGGCCGTCCAACGGGAGGGCGCCGTCGCGCAGCTGGGTACGGCCGGCGACGTCCTCGACGGCGGCGAGCAGGCCGCGCCCGGCGGCGGCCGCCTCCGCCGAGTCGTCGATCAGCCGGATCATCCCCGCCCGCTGGGCCCGCACCCCGGGCACGACGCCGGCGAGGGACACGACCGGCGAGCCGGTCACCCGGGCGCGAGCGGCGGCGACGGACACCAGGGCGCCGTCGACCTGCGCCAGCGCCGCGGCGCGGCCCGACGGGGTGGCGAGGGCGCCGGGGTCGTCCACCGCGGCCTGCAGCGCCGACCGGGCGCCGATGAGCTGGGTCCGGGCCCGCAGCACCTCGGACAGGCCGATGGCCCCGAGCACCGCGACCACCAAGGCAACGCCGCCGGCCACCATCCCCCCACGAAGGAACCGCTTGCGCCGCCGCCGGCCGTGGACGTCGAAGCGGCGGCGCCGGCGGCGGCCGGAGCGGTGGCGCCACATCCACGCCGGGCTCCACCATCGGCGTCGGCGCCGACGTCGGCGCGTGCTGGGGCCGCTCCCGCTACTTCGGGGCTGGCTCTCGACGGCCAACAGGCGACTCGTAGCGGTAGGACTGGTAGGCGTACCCGTACGAGCCCTCGGTGTCGACACCGTTGAGGACGGCGCCCACCAGCGGCGCGTCGACCTGGCGGAGGAGCTCGACGGCTCGAGCCGCCTCCTTCCGGGTGGTGGCGCCGGCGACGGCCACGAGGAGGGTGGCGTCCACCCGCCCCGACAACACCAGCGCGTCCGTCACCGGGAGAACCGGCGGGGCGTCGATGAGCACGATGTCGTACTCGGCCTGCAGCGAGCCCAGCACCTCGACCGTGCGCTTTGACGACAGCAGCTCGGAAGGGTTGGGCGGCAGCGGGCCGGAGGCCAGCAGCGACAGCCGCGCCTGGTCGGGCACCTCTTGCATGGCGCCGGCCAGGCCCACCTTGCCGAGCAGGACGGAGGTGAACCCGACATCGTTCTTGAGCCCGAAGAACTCGTGCACCCGGGGCCGGCGCAGGTCACAGCAGACGATGGCGACAGTGGAGCCCGAGCGAGCCAGGGCCACCGCAAGGTTGGCGAGGGTGGTGGTCTTGCCCTCCTGCGGGTTGGCGCTGGTGACCTGCAACGTGCGCATGGGCTGGTCGAGGCCGATGAACTGCACCGACGTCCGGAGCGTCCGGTACGCCTCGGCCGCCGGCGACGTCGGGTCGTCGAGCGACACCAGGTAGGCCGTCTCCTTGCCACGCCAGGAGCTGATGACGGGGATCAGGCCCAGGACGGGCACGCCCGGGGCGACGCGCTCGAACTCGTCCTTGGTCTTGACTGAGTCGTCGAGGAACTCCCGGAGGAACGCCACGCCCACACCGAGCACGATTCCGGCGAAAAGGGCGATCAACCCCGTCCTCAGCGGACGAGGCTCGACAGGCGAGGTGGGCACGACGGCGGGCGTCACGAGCTGCGCACCGCCCTGTTTGAGCGCACCGTCGACCTGCAACTGGTCGAGCTTCTGCCTGAAGAGGGATTGCGCTTCGACCACCGAGTCCTTCTGGGGCCCGGCGGGAGCCGCATCGATCTGCCTTTGCAGCTCGCCGATCTTGGTCTGCACCTGTTGGCTGGCGGCAAGGACGTCGTCGACCGCCTGTTTCCGGCGATAGTCGATGTATGCGGTCGCGTAGGCGTTGGCGAAAGTTGCCGCCTGCTGAGGATCCGCGCTTCGGGCCGTCACCCGGATCAGGTCCGTGGCGCCTATGGCGCTCGCCGACACCTTCGGCGCCGAACCGAGCTGTTGACGGACAGCATCACGGACCGGAGCGCTCGACAGGATCCGGATCTCGTTCTGGACCTGGCGGGCAGGGTCGGACCGAAGGCCGCTGTTCGGGTCGAAAAGCGTCTCGCTGGACCTCGGCTGGAGGAGCAGCTCTGCCTGGCCGGCGTACACCGGCGTCTTGAGGAGGGAGAACACCACGGCCGGCACCGTGACCAGGAGCGTGACGACCGTGATCAGCTGCTTCCTGCGCCCCAGGATGTGAAGGTAGTCGCGGAGGCTCAGCTCCGGGCCGTGCGCCATTGTGGTCACCGATGCGATCCTACTCCCTGCCTCCATCGGCCCCGGCTACGGTGATGTGACGTGCCGGCAGCTTGGCGATGACGGTCCCCACCACCACGCTGATCGATGCCCGATGGCCCGGCTTGTCGGGCACCAGCACCTTTACGCGGGCCCTCCTCCAGGGCCTGTCCGAGCTCGACCCGCCGGGCCGCTGGCTGCTCTGGGGCCCTCCTGAGATGGTCGATCCGGTGCGGTGGCGCGCCGCCGTCAGAGTTCCGACGACGGTCCCGGCCGTGGCATGGTTCGGCCAACGCTCGGCCCTGCGGGTGCCTCCAGCCGACATGGTCATTCACCCGCACCAGACCCGCCCGGTTCACCGGTTCCCTGCCGCCACATGCGTTCTCGACCTCATTCAGCTCCAGCATCCCGTGGCCTCCATACGCGCCGCCAAGAGCCTCCGGCTCCGCGCCTCGGTTCGGGCGGCCCGTGTCCTGTTCACGATCTCCTCGTCGGTGCGTGACGAGTTGACGTCCACCTATGGGGTCGAGTCCAGCTCGGTGACGGTGCTCGAGCTACCCGTCGATCAACGCTCAGCGGAGCGGGTGGCGGCGCGTCGATCCGTCCGACCGTCCGATCGGTTCATCATCTCGATCGGGCGGTTCACGCCGCACAAGAACCACCCCCGTCTCGTCGCCGCGTTCTGCCGAACCCGCTTCGCAGCAACTGGTGGTGAGTTACACCTTGTGGGCGGGACTGCGGGCACGCTCACACTCGATGGGCAGCGGCTACCTCCGGGAGTGCGTGTCCTCGGCCCATTGGATCAGTCGGAGCTCGAGGACGCCCTGGCCAGCTCGACGGCGCTGGTCCAAGCGTCCCTCGTCGAAGGGTTTGGACTTCCTGTCGCCGAGGCCCTCGCGGCCGGAGTTCCCGTCGTCAGCAGCCCTGTGCCTGCGGTCACGGAGTTCGGGCCACGCGGCGTGCCGACCTTCGACCCTAATTCGGTTCACTCCATCGCCGAGGCGATCGATGCGACGGTGGACCAGGTGGACAAGGGCACCTACTGGGACCACGTCGATCGAGTGGCGTGGCTCACGACGCGCCCCACGCCGCGAACTCTGGCCCAACAAGTGCTCGACGCGCTGGAGAGAGTCAGCCCAGGCCGAGGTCCAGACCACGAGCGTGGACGGCTTCGGTGACCCACTCGCGAAACTGGTGTTGAAACCGATCGGCGCTGAACCGCTCGGCGTTTTCCCGGCACCTGAGGGGGTCCGGCGGATTCTCGAGCACGGCCTCGATGCCTGCGGCCAGGGAGCGCTCGTCCTGCTCGGCCACCAATACCCCGGTGACACCTGGGACCACGGTGTCGAGCACACCACCCCGCCCATAGGCCACCACCGGCGTCCCACACGCCTGCGCCTCCACAGGGACGATCCCGAAGTCCTCCTCCCCGGGGAAGATCAGCACCTGGGCGCCCCTGTACAGCTCGCGAAGGGCTCCGTCGTCCGGGGATCGGACGAACTTCACATCGGCGCCCAGGTCTGCCGCCAGCGCACGAAGTCGCCCTTCCTCCGGTCCGGCACCGGCTACCACGAGCGGGTACCCGACGTGGCGGCACGCTTGTATCGCAAGATCCAGTCGCTTGTAGCCAACCATCCGGGAGACCGCAAGCGCGAACTCCCCCTTGCTTCCCGCCTCCAACGGGGGGACAAAGAATTCCGTGTCCACTGGTGGAGCAATTATTCGTGCCTGGCGACCGTAGAACTGCTGAATTCTATCGCGCACACACGTAGAGTTGGCGGCAAACTCATCCACCCAGTGAGCCGACATGCGATCCCATCGCCTGAAGTACTCCTCGCCGAGTCTCCTAAAATAGCCGGTCCTTGCCCGCCGGTCCACCGATGACAGCCAGGCGTAACGCATAGGCGTGTGGCAATATGACAAGTGCAGCGAGGTGCGCCCCGGCCGGAATCCCTTCGCACAGGCATGGCTCGACGTGATCACCAAGTCGTAGCGACGCCGGGAGGCGAAGCGCCATGCCAGTGGCATCAGCGGCAGTTGCAGCGACCGGGTGCGGGCGAGAGGAGCCACGTGGTCCAAGAAGGTGGTGGTGACCGAACGCCCGGAGAAGGAGAAGTTCTGCCCGCGATCGACTGTCAGGGCATAGAGGTCAGCCGACGGGAAGGTCTTGGCCATGACCGCGAAAGTCTTTTCACTTCCGGTTCGCCGGGCCAACCACTCGTGACAAAGCGCAATGCGCGCGTCCTTAACCGATGGGGCCGACTTTTGCCTACCGCGATCAACGCTGCGTCCCGAGGCTCGCTTCTCGTCGAGGGCCGAGTCTTCCATTTCGCCCATGCTATCGTCCGCACGTGGCCGACAATGCGTGGGAGCGGTTCGCGACGTCCGACGCGGAGGCGTACATCTGTACCGAGCTCGACCGCTCTGCCTCGGATGATCGCGAAAGCTTTTTTGCGTCCGGACAGGCATACGTCGAACATATGTTGGCGGCGGTAGGTCCATACCTTGGCCGGACAGGGTCCGCGCTCGAGTTCGGATGTGGGGTCGGTCGGCTCACCATTCCCGTAGCCAAGCACTTCGACAGAGTGACCGCCGTCGATGTCGCCCCGACGATGCTGGTCAAGCTGGCGTCGAACTGCGAGGAATTCGGCGTTCGGAACTGCACGTCGTTCCTCTCGCACGAGGCGTGGGAGCAAGGCGGTCCCTTCGACCTCGTGTACAGCTTCCTGGTCTTCCAGCACCTTCCGAACACGACGTCGGTGGCCGCCTATCTCAAGCGTATGGCCAACTGCCTGGCCGCCGACGGCATATGTCATCTCCAGTTCGACACCCGTCCCAGGAGCCCCGGCTACCGACTCCGGAATGCGCTGCCTGACCCCGTGCTGCCGCGACAGTGGCGAGCGGGGATTCGTCGCATTCGTCGGTCACCCGCCGAGGTGCACGCCATGCTGGCCGCTGCTGGTCTCGACCCCGTCGAGGAGCGGGGTCGTGGAACGGCACTCCACGAAGTCCAGGCCCGGAAGGCCGTCGGCGATCCCGCCTAGCGGGGAGCTCCAACCAGCCCATCACCAGAGACGTCATCTGTCGCTGCTTGGCGCTCATCCTCCTCTTCGGTGCTCCTACGGCTCGGCGTCATGTCCGCGGCGAGGGCGAGCCCGATCAGAACCCAGTACTTCGCGTCCCAGAAGATGGAGGTGAGGGAGCCCCCCACCAGGAAGACCAGCAGGCAGCCGATGGCCAGTTGACGGGCTCGAGTGTCGCGGCTCCGCCGGGCCAGCGAGTACAGCACCCCCATGATCGACGCCACCCCCACCACGCCGGCCACCCCGCAGTCGAGCACGGCCTGGAGCCAGATGTTGTTGGCGACCGCCCGGGATGCCTCGATCTCAAAACCGGGATAGTCCAGCCGGAGGCCGTACTCCGGAAGTGCGTAGCCAAGCGTTCCCGGGCCGATTCCGAGAAGAAGGTGGTCGGCCGCGATACGCCTGTCGGTCTCGTACAGCAGCAGTCGAGGTGCGTTCGACGCGGGCTCCTTCGTGTCGGTGATGGACGCGATCCGCGTGCGCATGAAGTCTGAGATGTCGAACCTGACCACGATGGAGACCATCACCATCGCAACCATCGCCCCGGCCAGGAGGGCGACCGGGCGTGCCCGTACGGGGCGATGCGGTGTACGGCTCAGTAGCGGAAGCAGTACGGCGAACGGCAGGACGAGGTACCCGGCTCGGGCGTTTGACACGAAGATCGCCATGAGAAGGAGCAGGAAGAGACCCCGAAGCGACCCCCGTATCTTTAGGTCGGTGCGGGCCTTCGGCTCGAGCAGGAGCACCGTGAGGAGGGGCAGGAGGCTGAGGAGATACATCGAAAAGAAGGCTGGTTCGTAGGAGAGCGCCGCGGTTCGCCCGAGGTTGCCGCCGACACCCGTGTAGGGGAAAAGAGTGGGCAGGCCCAGATAGCTCGCAGCAAACTGGTACACGCCGATTGCAGCGGCAAACCCGGCCCCCAGCAGCGCCCAGGAGATCAGCACCTGCCGGCGATCCGGCGAGCGGCCCAGTCGGTAGCACACCCAGGCTGGAACAAGAGCACCGATAACGACCACAAAGAGGTGACGGCCACCCTCGAGCAGGTACCCGCTACGGACCGTCGCGGCAACGAGGAACGCCAGGAACACCGCCACCGTGCCGCGGACCAGCTTCAGCCGGGTGCGGGCCTCCGGCACCGCGTCTTCGGATGCCGGAGGCCGCTGCCCCAGGAGCTCGACCAGCAGGCAAAGCGTGAACGCGACGTAGGCCGGCTTCAGGGTCATCCCGCCGATTCGAAACGACACCAGATCCCAACTGATGGTGAACAGCCCGATGCACGCCAGCGCCAGCGCCGAGTCTCGGGAGCCGAAGACGAGCACCAAGGCGACAACGGCCAGCGGCAGAACGATGCCGAGGGGGTTCGCAGTCACCAGCAGGAGGACTTCGACCCCGATCAGACCGAGGACTACAGGGGTAAACGGCATGGACCCCACCCGCGCTGTCAGCTGTCCGCCCTTCGCCGGATCACCAGTGCGACGGAAGTGGTCACGAACTTCCGGTACCACAATCGCAGATGCGGTTCGTCCACGTAGGGCGGGACGTCGACGTACTCGTCGAGGACCCCGCTGCCGGGCGCCAGCTCGAGGCGTGCCACCTGGTGCCCGGCCGCCTCGAGGCGGGTGACCAGTCCTTCGAGGTCGCGCCGCCGGTAAAGCACGGTGTGGCCTCGTGCGACGGTTGCGGTGTCCGATCCGAGGTTGTACTCCGTGGTGTGCACGGCGATGCCGCCGGGCCGCAGGGTCGCCAATGAGCGTTCAACGAACTCGAACCCGGCGGCGAGCGAGCCGAGGTGCTCGAACGAACAGGCCGACCAGCAGAAGTCGAAGCCCGTCAGGTCGCACGGAGGCGACCGCATGTCCACCGACCGCCAGGTCACCAGATCTCGGAACTGCTCCGGCTCGCACAAGGCCGGGTATGAGAGGCCCATGAGCGCCCCGGCGTACTGCTCGGTGTCCAACCAAACTCGGGCGTCCTCCGTCTCAGGAGGAAGGTCGGTGGCAACGATCTCGCACCCCCTACCGGCGAAGAGGGCGACGAGCCGCTCCCGGCCGACACCGAAGCCGAGGCCCCGCCGACCCGGCCGCAGCATGTCGAGGCTGTCGAGCACGTGCGCCAGGTACGCGTGCTCCCACAGCTTGCGGTGGGCCCGGGGTTCCTCGTGGATCGCTGCGCACCATGCGCCGAACCAGGCTTGGTGCAGCTGCGCCTCGGTACAGATTCGTGAACGCACGCCATGAGGGAACCGGGGATCCGTAACCTCGGTCGGAGAGGGCCCGGCGGCGGTGGATGCGAGCCGGGCGATGCGCCGGGCGAGCATGGCCTGGTTCCGCTTCACCTGGGTGATGCCGCTCAGCACGGCGTTGTCGCGCCTGAGCCGATCACGCGCCGCTACGGGCAGTCGTTGGAACACCTTGCGGGCGGTGAGGGTCGCCGTGGCACGAACGCTCACCGGAGCATTGTACTCAGCGGTACAAGCCGCCCCACGGGTTCTTGAGCCACATTGCCCAGCGGGAGCCCCCGATGCTGTAGCTTGTCCCCGCTGATAGGCGGTCAGAGGTTCGTTTGCGTGCTGCTCGGCACAAGGGGAGTCTGCGGGAGTGAACGAGGAAGATGTCCTGTTGGCCGACGATGTCCCTCTTCTCCTGTCGCTACGAGGCGTCCGGTCGGCGTCACCGGCCATCGACCACCTAACGCGAGACGATGCTCGCCTCCACGGATGGGTCGGCAAACGGATGCTCGACGTTGCGGTGGCGCTCATCTTGCTGTTCGCGACCGTTCCACTCTTCGTCGCCACTGCCCTCGTCATAAAGCTCACCTCGGCGGGCCCCGTATTCTTCCGCCAGCGCAGAGTGGGCCGCGGCGGCGATGAATTCCCCATGCTGAAGTTCCGGACGATGCACACCGACGCCGAAGCCCGGCTGCGCTCCGATCCGGAACTATACGATTTGTTCGTTCGAAGTGGCCACAAGATCCCCTGCCGCCTCGACCCCCGGATCACCCGTATCGGCGGGGTGTTGCGGCGGCTCAGCCTGGACGAGCTGCCACAGCTCTTCAACGTGCTCACCGGGCACATGAGCGTCGTTGGTCCACGACCTGTCGAGCGGTCGCAGTTCCTCTCGGACTACTGCGGTCATGAGCACGCGTACTTGCCGCTGCGCCCGGGTCTCACCGGACTGTGGCAAGTCAGCGGTCGAAGCACCGTCCAGTTCCCGGAACGGGCCGAACTAGACGCTCAATATATGCGCGCATGCGGACCGTGGCTGGACGCCAAGATCATCCTTCGCACCCCTGTAGTGGTCTTGAAGGGCCTGGGAGCCGAGTAATCGATCAGAACAACGCCTAGCCAGCCGTGTCGTCCCGGCCCCCGTGCGGGTCTCGTACACGGTGGTGTAGCCACAAGCCCGACGATGGAGCCAGGAGTTGCCGCGAAGCCGGCTTGGTAACGCGACGTGACCCGTGAAGCCAAAGATTTCGGTCATCCTTGTCAACTACGGCACCACCGGGCTCTTACTCGACGCCCTCGACTCCCTCCATCGCAACTTCGACGCCGCCAGCTACGAGGTCCTCGTCGTCGACAACTCCACGCCGGGGTTCGAGCCGATCCAGATTACGGGCCGGTATCCGGGCGTGACAGTGCTGGTAAACCGCATCAATGTCGGCTTCGGACGTGCCAACAACCAAGCTGCTGCTGCGGCGCTCGGCACGTACCTATGGCTGCTGAACACCGACACACTGGTTCCACCTGACCACAACCTGCATCTACTTCTCAAGTTTCTGGACAGCCACATCGGCCATGCGGCTGCTTCACCGTTACTCATCGACAGGGACGGCAGGGTGCAACCAGGGCAGCGGGCTTCTTTCCCGGGTCTGGCCCGCATGTTGGCCGAAAAGCCGGCGCGGCTTGTCGCCCGGCTTGTTCCATCCACCAGACCGCTCTTCGCTCGGCTCACCCCCGACTTCGCCGGATTGGAGGAGTCCGACGTTCCAGTGGCGGTTGCCGCGTCCCTGTTCGTCCGGACCAGCTGCTTTCGCGATGTCGGTGGATTCAGCCCGGAGTTCTTCATGTTCCTCGAGGACAGCGACCTATGCCGGAAGTTTGCGGACAAGGGCTATAAGGTGCGCTTCGTCCCGCAGGCGAGGATGGTGCATCTTTGGGGCGGCAGCATCGACAGCCAATATGAGGCGAAACGCATGTACTACGCCTCACAAGACATCTATCTGCAGAAGTGGTCGCCGCGCTGGGTTCCTGCCCTCGCCAGGATGCTCAGGGTGCCGTTTCGTTTCCATTACAGCAGAGACCGATATCGATAACTGCCGCAGACCCGGTTCTCGCCCGCTACACGGGGCGACGGGCGGTGCACACCAGCTGGTAGGCGAAGAGGGTTGGGCGGATGCACGCCAGGCCGTATCCGACGACGGCCCAGGACTTGTTCAGCACGAACCGAGCACCCTTCGGTAGGCGCATCAGCGGGGGGACCTGAAAGGAGAGCTGAGGCACGCGCGCGGCCACGCACGACTCCACCACCAGGCCGCTCGCCGACACCAGCTCCAGCAGCGTCTCCCGCGTGAGGAATCTCAAGTGCCCGCTGTCGAAGAGCCCCACCGGCTCGTAGCGCCAGATGCCGCGCAGCAGCCGCAGCCGCGCCTGCCAGTTGGCCACGTTCGGAACGGACACGATGATCGCACCTCCCGGCCGGCAGAAGCGCGAGACCGCCTCGAGAGCGCCAGCGGGGTCAGGGAGGTGTTCGAGGACGTCGGCACAGACGACGACGTCGAAGCTGGCCGGCTCGAACGGAAGTTCGGCGCCGACGGGGAGGTTGACGACGTGGTCGGCCACCCGCGCCGCGGCCGCGGCGGCCGTGGAGCTCAGCTCCAGACCGGCTCGGTAGCCCGCTCGCTCCCCGAGCTTGGCGAGCAGCACGCCGGAACCGCAGCCGATGTCGAGCACCCGGCCACCCTCGGGAAGGCAGGCGAGCACCCGCCGGAGCACGACCTTGTTGTACGCCTCGTCGTACAGCGGCGCCTTCGTCTCGTAGAACGACTGGTCGCTCCCGAGCCGCGGGGTTGCGCTCACGGCGTCAGACCGTTGGCCAAGGCCTCCAAGTAGCCGTAGCCCCAACGTTCACATGGCTCCAGATGGCAACCTTCCCCCCACTCGTTCCATCCGTTCACGAACAGCAGGCGGTGCTCCGCCGGTGCGGTTCTGAGCCTCCGGGCGACATCGGCCACCCACTCCCCGAAGAGCTCCGGCGTGGAGTTGACGAACATACGGGCCCCGTAGGGGCGGCGAGGCGTGTTGTCCCAATCCGGCATCACACAGGGGAAGCGGAGGTAGTCCGGCTGGCGGCGAGTCGACATCTGCCGCACGAGGGCGGGGTACTGCACGGCGATGTAGGACTTCTCCCGAGGCATCGCTCCAAGTCTGCTCAGCACTCTGCGGGGAACATACCGCTGCCGTCGAAGTCCGTCGACGTCTCGAAACGCGGGTTGGAACTCGACGGACGCGTCGAAGCCGAGCACCGTCGGATCGCCGACCTCGTCATGGCTCTCCATCCGACACAGGAAGAGTCCGGGCAGCCCGGCACGCTCGGCTCGCTCGCGCCAGACGTCGGTCGTCCGAACCGGATCGGGCAGCTCGGACACCCGATAGACGAGGAAGAGTGGCTTTCCGTCCACGCGGACGTAGCGATCGTCGCCGAAGGCGTCGATGAGCCAGTCGATGTGGCGGATGTCGTCCTCTTGGCTGTAGCGCTGGTCCATGAGGACGTTGTTGCGGCCGCCGTCCCACGTCCGGGTCCACGGCTCGTTGGCCCAGCACAGCAGAAAGGGGAAGTCCGGCTTCCCGGAGGCGAGCACCTCGTCGAACGGCCGCTCGAGCAGGCGCCGGCCGCCGAACCAGTAGTGGTAGTAGCAGAAGGCGTCGACTCCGTAGCGGCCGGCCAGGTCGGCCTGGGCCTCGCGGATCTGGGGGTCGCGCAGGTCGTAGTAGCCCAGTTGGCCGGGCACATGGGGCTGGTGATGCCCCCGAAACAGCGGTTTGGCGGGTCGCACGTAGGTCCACTCCGTGAACCCGTCCCCCCACCACTCGTCGTTCTCCGGGATGGGGTGGAACTGCGGCAGGTAGAAGGCGACGGTCCGGATGTCCGAACCGCCTGCGGTCACGTCGCCACCGCCTGTGTGCCCGCAGCGGACGAGCGACCGTCCGCTGCCAGTGCCTCCCGCAGGGTCGCTCGCCCGTCCGGGCCGAGCATCGCCAAACCCGCGCCGACGGCCAGGAGTACGACGGCAACGGCCGCCAACGTCAGTCTCAGCGTCGGCGACCCGGCCGGCTGGGCGACGCGGGTGGCCGCCCAGCCCACGGCGACGCCGATCCCGGCCGGCACCACGCCGTGGCGCACGGTGATCACCAGCGCCGAGTGGCCGAACTCTCCGCGGCTGACGACGGGGAGGATCACGAAGTCCATCAGAGCGCACGTGAGCAGTGTGGCGAGCGCGGCGCCGACCGCCCCGAAGGCAGCGACGAGAACGAGCGTGAGCACGATGTTCACGGGCAGTTCGATGGCCACCGCCCGGGCCATGACCCCCTGCCGGCCGCGAGCGATCATGAGCCACGCCAGGCCGTGCACGAGGAGATTCGTCAGGGTCACCGCGCAGAGGACGAGGAGGACGTCCTCGGCCACGTCGCTCGACGCGCCCAGGAGGATTTCGACCACGTCAACCCGAAGGAATGCCACCACGGCCAACCCTGCCCCGCCGACATAGGTGAACAGCCGGGTGAGGAATGCGGTGGCGCGCTCCTGGCCCGCTACGTCGTCGCTCCCGGCGAGGGACGGGAAGGCGACGTTGTAACCCACGGCGAGCACGGCCAGGGCGTAGGCCGGGACGAGGCTCGACAGTTGGTACACCCCGACGGCCGACGCGCCGACCAGCGCGCCGACCACCACGAGGTCCGACACTGCAAACAGCTGCCCGCTGACGTTGATGAGCAGGAGCGGCAGCGCGGATGCCGAGACGTGGCGCAGCGCCAGGCGGTTCGGTCGTGACGGCCGGATCCTGAACCATTGGAGATAGCGGGCGACCAGATTGGCCAGCAGGAGGCGCTCGGCGAGAACGCCGGCCAGCTGCGCGAGGGCGAGCCCCGCCACCCCGAAACGTCCGACCGCCGCCAGTGCCACCACCACCCGCACCACCACGCCGACCAGAGTCGCCGCGCTGCGCAAGGAGAACCGCCGGCGGGCCAACACCACCGCAGGCAGGGCCGCCGTCGCCAGCTGGAGCGAGGTCGCCAGGCCCACCAGGGCCACGGTCTGGAGGAGGTACGGCTGGGCCGGGCCGACGACGCCAGCCACCGCGCAGATGGCCACCGTGGCCGCCACCCCGGCCGAACCGAACAGGACGTAGGCCCCATGGGCGGCGTGGACGGCCTCGATGTTCTCGCCGTCGCTGGCACCACCGGTGCTCACCCGGGCGCCGGCCCGCTGGACGGTGATCCCGAGGGCGTAATCGAAGATGGTCAACAGCGCAGTCAGCGACGTGACGAGCGCGAACAGGCCGTACTGCTCGGTGCCGACACGGCGGACGGTCCAGGCGGCCAGGAAGAAGGTGGACCCACCGGTGACGAGCAGGCTGAGGTACGTCCAGCCCACCCCTCGCCCGTATCCCGAGAGCAGGGAGGGAGTCTCGGGTCCCGCCTCTCCGTCGTCTCTCAAGGGTTCGGTTCTCATCCGCGGGGAGTGCATCAGGGCCGGCACGGCCGATCGCAGGTTAGCCGACGGGATGTGACCGACCAGGGGGCAGTTCTAGGTGTCCTTGCGCCAGAACACGCCCGTCCAGTCGATCTCCTCCAGAGGTGTGGTGATGCCGTGCTCCTCGCGGAACTCGTCGACCGCCAGCTTGCACCCCGGTACGCAGCCGTAGTCGTCGACGATGACGAAGCCCCCGGGGGCCACCTTGGGGTAGAGCGGGCGGAGGGCGTCGAGGGTCGACTCGTACAGGTCCCCGTCGATCCGCAGCACCGCCAGCTGCTCGACCGGCGCCTCGGACAGCGTGTCCTTGAACCACCCTTCGATGAACCGCACCCGGTCGTCGAGCAGGCCGTACTTGGCGAAGTTGGCCTTCACCCGCTCGACGGGGACGGCGAGCTCGTCCCACGTGTGGAACGTGTCGCCGGCGTCGGCCGGGTAGCGCTCGGCGTCGGGTGGAGGGACACCCTGGAACGAGTCGGCCACCCACACCCGCCGGCCCGTGTCGCCGTAGGCCTCGAGAACCGCCCGCATCAGGATCGCCGAGCCGCCCCGCCACGTGCCCGCCTCCAGGAGGTCGCCCGGCACCTGGTCGGCGAGGACCTGGACGACGCACGCCCGCAGGCTCGACAGCCGGGCCAGGCCCACCATCGTCTCCGCCGCCTGCGGCCAGTCGCGGCCCTCGTCACGCAGCTCCGGGAGCACCGGCACGTGGCGGACGACGTCGAGCCTGGTCCGGTTGAGCAAGGGACGGGCGAGCTGGCGCCACAGCCGCCGCTTCCAGCCGTCTCGGGGGTCGACGATGTGCAGCTCTTCGGACTCGAGAGTGCCGGTCAGGCACCTAACCAGCAGGTCGAGGTACAGGTCAGCCGGGTCTCTGGGCGCCATCGCCCGGGGAGCGTAGCGAGGTCAGGTGACCCAGCCGGCCACGTCGAAGATCACATGGGTCCCGGCGGCGGCGGACATGGCCACCTTGCCGCCGGCGCCGAGCTGGACCACCACCAGGTTCGCCTGCGTCTCACCGGCCGCGAAGTTGAGGTCGGAGGTGAGCGGGCGGGCGGTCCCGGCGGGGAATACCGTGAGATGTCCGGCGGCGGCGGGCGAGACCACCGTCGCGTTGAGGACGACGGCCCGTGCGCCCGATGCCGGGACCCCGCCCCGACCGGTGACCTGGGCGTCGACGTTGGCGCCGGCCGTCAGCGGCCCGGCCAGGCCGCCGGTGCCGTCCCGGGTGTCGAGAATCCGGGCCGGCGAGACGGGCACCAGGGCGCCGAGGGAGCCGGCTACCGAGGCGTCGGTGTACCAGCCGCCGACGTCGACGACGACGTCGCTCGAGCCGGAGCTGTTGAAGATCGTGACCTTCCCGCCGGCGCCGAGCTTGACCATCGTCCGGATCGACACGGTGCTGTTGGCCGGGAACGTCGTCGTCGCCGCCCACGGCCGGCCCTCGCCGGCGGGGTGGACGGTCAGGAACCCGGCGGCGGTGGTGCCGGTGACGGCCACGTTCATGGTCGCCGCCTGCACGCCGGACACGGGGACGCCGCCCCGGCCGGTCACCTGCAGGTCCAGGCTGGCGCCGGGCCCGAGCCGGGTGCCGCCACCGGAGCCGGTCCGGGTGTCGAGGATGCGTGAGGGGGCAAGGGGCTCGAAACGGCCGGCGTCGCCCACGCCCGATCCCGAGTACCAGCCGGCTACGTCGACGACCACATGGGTCGTGCCCGCCGGGTTGAACAGGCTGACCCGACCGTTCGTGCCCACCTTGGCGACCACCAGGTTCGACACCGTCTCGCCGGGCACGAAGTTGAGGTTGGCGGCCAGCGGTCGGGCGGTCCCCGCCGGGTACAGGGTCAGGTAGCCGTGGGCCGAAGGCGCGGTCACGGTCACGGTCATGGCGACGGCGGAGACGTCGGTGGTGGCGATGCCGCCCCGTCCGGTGATCTGCAGGTCGACGGTGGCGCCCGGGCCCACGGCGCCGGTCAGGCCACCCGTGCCGTCGCGGGTGTCGACGATGCGGGCGGGGGTGAGGGGGGTGAACCGGCCTGCCGCCGTCGTCGGCGGCGGGGTGGTCACCGCGCCGCCGGCGAAGAGCTGCACGCCGATGAAGACGTTCTGGAGGGCGACGCCACGGCCGGCCCACGTCTCACCGGGAGCGGTCCGCCACGACCCGATGCCGATCCTGGTGAAGGTGGCGCTGAGGATGTTCGCCCGGTGCCCGCTGCTTTCCATCCACTGGAAGAACAAGTGCTCGGCGGCGACCAGCGGATCGGTGGTGCCGTTCATATAGGCGATGTTCTCCGCCGCGCCGCTGTAGACGAGCCCCGTCGAGTTCAGGATGTGGAAGATGCTCTGCGTGCAGTCGAGGATGGTGTGGCTGAAGTAGTTGCGCAGCCCCATGTCCTTGGCCCGGCCGTAGACGGTGAACCCGCAGCCCGTGTACGGGGCATCCTCGGCGGTGGCGGCGAGCGTGGGATCGACGACCAGCGCGTGCAGGCCGCGGGCCGCCCGCTCCCGGTTGACGAGCTCCAGCACCCGCTGGTTGAACGTGGAGTCCGCCGAGGCGGGCCGGACCGGCAGAGCGACGGTACCGACGACGAGCGCAGCTACGACCACGGCGGCCTTGCCGCCCCGGCTGAGTCGCCCGCGCCGGCGGACCTCATCGCCGGCGAAGGGGGTGTCTGTGGCAATCATACGGCGGGCATCGGCGTTCCCAGCTGAGGAGTTGAGGAGAAATATCACTCAGCGTGGCCATCACAGTGCGCAACGTCACCGTGGGTACCGGCTCGCGGTCTCGGCGTCGACGTGGCGGTACCGAGGAGGCAGGACACGACGGGCGGAGGTGCCTCTCTTGCGGGTGAAGGAGACGCCGGTGACGACCAGGCGCCTACGGGCTCTCCGGCTTCTCGGAGATCCTTCCGCAGCAGGAGCGCACAGCGGTGGTGACAAACGCGTCTGATTTTCCGACGCCGGGGGTAACATCGGACGAATGGGCCGTTGTCACGAGTTCGGCTCTCAGATTCGCGAGGGCTGCGGCCATCCGATGAGGGCGGGAGAGCGGGCATGCGCCTGCCCCGAATGCGGCGTGATCTGCCAGGGCCAGTTCGACGGCTGCCCCGACGTCTGGTCCCGGGGCCCGCGTCCAGTTGCCCTCACGGTCAGCCCGGCCGTCGAGGCCCCCCGTGTGCGGGCGCTGGCCGCCGGTCTGGGTGGTCCCGAGCCGGCGTTCACCGCCTCCCCAGCGCCGGCGGCGACCACCAACGGGAACGGCAGCGGCTACGCCTCCGCACCACCACCACCACCACCGCCGCCACCGCCGCCGACTCCCCGGTCGTCGGGCGACGGCCAGGGCGCCGGGTCGCGGACAGAGGTACTGCGATGGTTCGAGGACGCCTTCGACGAGCTGCGCAACGAGCTCCACGCCATGGCCAGCACCGTCGCCCGCCAGCAGGCCATGCTCGCAGAGCTGGTCGACGCCCGAGAGGCAGAGCTCCGGGTGGTCATGGTGGCCGAATCGCTACCCGAGCTGGCCGGCGAGGCCGCGGCCAAGGCGCTGGCCGACCAGTCCGACAGCCTGGCCGACGTGGTGGCCGACGCCCTCGACGACCTCCGGGCCACCATGCGCGCCGCCGACCTGTCGAGCACCGCGGTGATGGACGGCATGCGCGAGCTGCTCCGGCGGGTGGAGCTCACCGCCGAGGCCAACACCGACGACGCCCGCCTCGAGGGCGCGGCCCACCTGCAGGCGCTCAAGGCATCGGTCGGCCGCCAGCTCCGGCCGGTGACCGCCGCGGTCACCGAGATCGCCGCCCACATCGCCGCCGCCGAGGAACTTCACGTCGCCCGCGACCGGGCCCTCAAGGCCTCCATCACCCGCCAGGTGCGACCCCTCGCCGCCGCCGTGGAAGCCGCCGTCGAGCACTCCGACCGCCAGTTCGGCGAAGTCCTGGCCCGCCTCGACGCCCTCACCGCCACCTCCGCCGCCACCGCGGCCACGCCCAAGGCCAAGCCGAAGTCGAAGGCCAAGGCGGCGCCTGCGCCCGCGGCGGCCAAGGCGCCCCGTACCCGAGCCAAAGCGGCGGCGCCCGCCCCCGAACCCGAGGCCGAGCCTGAGTACGAGTACAGGGCGACGCCGGCCCCGGCGCCGTTGCTCAACCGGCGGCGTCCAGCAGCTCGGACCAGGGGATCCGGCCCTCGCGCAGGAGCTTGAGCTCCTGGCCGGTGCAGTCGACCACGGTCGACGGGCTGCCGGCGCAGACGCCACCGTCGAGGACCACGGGCAAGGCGTCGCCGAAGCTTGCGTCCACCGCCTCGGCGGTGGTGAGGGGCTCCTCGCCGTGACGGTTGGCGCTCGTGGTGGCCAAGGGGCCTACGGCGGCGCACAGCGCCAGAGGCACCGGGTGGGCCGGGCTGCGTAGGCCCACCGTCAGGTCGTCGTCGCCGAGGTCGGCACCGGTCCCCGGCTTGGCCGGCACGACCAACGTGAGGGCGCCCGGCCAGTAGCGGGCCATCAGCTCGAGGGCCATGGGCGGGACGGCGGTGGCCACCGTGAGGGCCTGCTGCATGCCGGTGACCAGCAAAGGGAGGCTCACGTCGCGTGGCCGGCGTTTGGCCGCAAAGATGCGGTCGGTGGCGCCGGGCCGGAAGGGGTCGACCGCCAGCCCGTACACCGTGTCGGTCGGGATGCCGATCGGCATCCCCTGGCCCAGTGCCCGCACGGCCTGGAGCACCGCCGTAGGCGGCGGCGGGTCGCCCATCGCGGGAACGATCACTGCCCGTACCTACCCACCAGCGCGCGCGGGCGACCGGCGAGATCGGGAAGGACCGCGACCTCGTCGAAGCCGGCGGCCTCGGCCAGCTCGACGGCGGCAGGAGCCTGGTGCGGCGCGATCTCGATGACCATGGCCCCCGGCCGGCGCAGCCACCTCGGCGCCCCGGCGACGATCTCCGCCACCGCCTCCAGGCCCGTCGGCCCGGCCACCAAGGCGTCCGTGGGCTCCCAGTCGGCGACCTCCGCCGGCAGCACCTCTCCGGCCCCGACGTAGGGCGGGTTGGCCACGATCACGTCGACTTGGCCCCGCAGGTTGGGGGGAAGGGCGGCGAACCAGTCGCCGGCCGAGAGGCGCACACGGGTCGCCACTGCAGCGCCCATGCCCGACAGGTTGGCCCGGGCCACGGCCAGCGCCTCCTCGGACCGGTCGGTGCCCCAAACGCGAGCGAACGGGGCCTCCAGCGCCAGCGAGATGGCGATGGCGCCCGAGCCGGTCCCGAGGTCGACCGCCAGCAGCCGTCGCTCGCCGCTGAGGCGCCGCAGCTCGTCCAGCGCCACCTCCACCACCATCTCGGTCTCCGGTCGGGGGATGAGCACCCGCCGGTCGACCACCAGCTCCAGCCGGCGGAAGCTCCACAGACCGAGGACGTACTGCAGCGGTTCGCCCGCTCGCCGGCGTTCGAGCATGCGGTGGACGAACTCCACCGTGCGGGCCGGCACGGCGTCGCCCAGGCGTGGGATCAACCCGGCGCGGTCGTACCCGGACGCCCGCTCGAGCACGAACCACGCCTCCCGCGCGCCCATCTCAGCCTGGGCCAGGCGCTGGAGGTCCCGCCAAGTGATGGCCTCTCCCGCTATGGCGTCGGCCCGCCTGCGGATGGCGAGCGGCCCTCGAGAATGGCCGACGCCGCACCGACCAACCAGATGCCGCGCTCCACCGACTCGACGGCGATACCGTCGGCCTGTCCCCGCCAACGGCGGAACTCCCGGTCGTCCACCATCAGCGCGCACCTTACCGGCCGCCGCGATCGCCCCGGCGGCGCGACTACCCCTCGGCTGCGGGCAGCTCCCCCGCCACCTCCTGCAGGGCTTCCCGGCGCCGGCGCTCGGCCGCCACCAGCACGTCCTCACCGTCGACGATCTCGTAGGCGTAGCCCTGTTCGGCCAGGAAGCGCTGGCGCCGAGCGGCGAAGTCCTGGTCGTTGGTGTCCCTGGCCACGACGGTGAAGAAGTGGGCCTGGCGCCCGTCGGCCTTGGGCCGCAGGATGCGCCCGAGGCGCTGGGCCTCCTCCTGGCGGCTGCCGAAGGTGCCCGAGATCTGGACCGCCACCGACGCCTCAGGCAGGTCGATGGAGAAGTTGGCCACCTTGGACACGACCAGCAAGGGCTCTTCCCCTCGACGGAACGCGTCGTAGAGCCTCTCCCGGACGGGGTTCGGCGTCTTGCCCGTGATCACCGGAGCCCCCAACCGCTGGGCCACCGCCTCCAACTGGTCGAGGTACTGGCCGATGACGAGCGTGGGCTCGCCCCGGCGTACCGCCTCCTCGCACAGCGCCGCCACCACGGCCAGCTTCGAGCGGGCGGTGGCGCCGACGCGGTACCGCTCCTCGGGCTCGGCGACGGCGTAGGCCAGGCGCTCCTCGTCGGCCAGCGTCACCCGCACCTCGGTGCAACGGGCCGGGGCGATCCATCCCTGCGCCTCGATGTCACGCCACGGGGCGTCGAAGCGCTTGGGGCCGATGAGGGAGAAGACGTCGCCCTCCCGGCCGTCCTCACGCACCAGCGTGGCGGTCAACCCCAAGCGCCGCCGGCTCTGGATCTCGGCCGTCATCCGGAAGACGGGTGCCGGCAGCAGGTGAACCTCGTCGTAGACGATGAGGCCCCAGTCCTCGGCCGAGAACAGCGCGAGGTGCTGATAGGCGCCCTTCCGCCGGCTGATCAGGATCTGGTAGGTGGCCAGGGTGATCGGACGGATCTCCTTGTGCTCGCCCGAGTACTCGCCGATCTCGTCCTCGGTGAGGCTGGTGCGGGCGAGGAGCTCACGCCGCCACTGCCGGGCGGCGACGATGTTGGTGACCAGGATGAGGCTGCGGGCCCCGGCGCGGGCCACGGCCGCCATGCCCACGATGGTCTTGCCCGATCCGCAGGGCAGGACCACCACCCCGCTCCCGGCGGCAGCGAAGGCCTCGACCGCCTGCTCCTGGTAGGGCCGCAAGACGAACCCGTCGCCGGCTCGGAGGGCGACGGGATGGGCGGCGCCCTCCACGTGGCCGGCCTGGTCGTCGGCCGGCCAGCCCACCTTGAGCAGCGCCTGCTTGAGCCGGCCCCGCTCGCCGCCCGGTACCGCCACCGTGGCGCCGTCGATACGGGGCCCGACGAGGGGCGCCACCGCCTTGGCCCGCAGCACCTCCTCGAACACCGCCTGGTCGGTGGCGCGCAGCACCAGCCCGTGCACGTCGTGGACCTCCAGCACGAGGCGGCCGTAGCGCTCCATGACCTCGGCCACGTCGAGCAGGAGGGACTGGGGTACGGCGTAGCGAGACCATCGGAGCAGGGCGTCGACCACCGTCTCGGCGTCGAGACCGGCAGCGCGGGCGTTCCACAGGCCGAGGGGCGTGACACGGTAGGTGTGCACGTGCTCGGGGGAGCGCTCCAGCTCGGCGAAGGGGGCGATCTGGGCCCGGCAGGCGGCGGCATCGGGATGGTCGACGTCGAGCAGGAGGGTGCGGTCGGACTGGACGATGAGCGGGCCGTCGGTGGCGGTCATAGAAGCTGGTCCTCCTCGGCTTCGGTAAGGGCGCGGGCCCATTGGACCCGAGAGCGGTTCAGCGTCCGGCTGTTGAAGCCGGGAAGCACCGTGACCAGCACCTGGCGCGGCGTCACATCGGCGACCGCGACGTTGAGCTGAGACTCGAACCCTCGCCCGTTGACGTAGGAGATGCGCACCAGCCACTCCTCGTCGCTGGCCCACTCCAGGAGCTTCCCGATCGCGTTTCGCTCCCTGACGATGGCCGTCGGGCGGAAAGCCTCGTCAGGGAACAGGGAGGGCGGCGCCGTTCCTGGCGGCTGTGTCGGTCGGGGGGCGGCCTGGCGGCGGGGGGCGGCCTCCTTCGCCGGCCGGGGCCCGGCCTTGGCCGCCGGCGCCCGGAGCTGGGCGATGACGGCTTCGACGTCGGCGGCGGGAGCAGGGGTGGCCCGCTTGGCGGGCGCGCCGGGCACGGCGCGAGCCGGAGCCCGACGTACGGGGGGCCGGCTGATCACCATCGCGCCCGAGGCGTCTTCGGGAGCCGGCAGGTAGCCCGCGCCCCGCAGGGCGTCGAGCACGGCGGCCGGCTCGGCGTCGGCGACCAGCACCGTCGGCGCCAGGGCTCGGAGCCCGAAGCGGGCCAGCGCCCGGGCCTGTGCCAGCTCGGCGATGAGGGCGGCGTCGTCGGAGCGCACGTAGCACCGGGCCTCGCCCACCCGGGCCTGGCCGTGGCGGCGGCCGACGTCGGCGACCAGGTAGGCGAGGGCCTGGGGGACGCCGTGGGCGGCGTGGCGATCGAGGAACGCGCTGACCGTGGCCGCCGAGCGCCCGGCGTCGAAGGCCCGGCGCAGGGTGCCCTCCCCGATGCGGTAGACGGTGGCCGCCCCTCTCGACTCGACGTCGGCCAGCAGCTCCAGCTCAGCGGCCACCGGCGGCTCGAGGGCGCCAGGCGCAACCACGGTGAGGTCGCCCTGGATCACGAAGCTGTCGACGGGCGCCGGCGCACGCTCGGCGAGGGCGGAAACGGCGCCCGCCACGTCGCCGGCGACGGCCCGCCGGCCGGCGGTGGTCAGGGACGCCCGCGCCCCCAGGCCCAGCAGCTCGGCCTCCTCGGCCACCCATTCGGTCAGCATCGCCGGCGAGGCAGGGCCGGAGCGCCACAGCTTCGGGGAGGACCATCGGGCTCGGACCCCCAACGCGTTCGCAGCGATTGGGAACCGGCCCGGGGCGAGGCCCGCCATGACGGCCAGGACGGCGCGACGGCGTTCGGTGGCGGTCGAGCTGTGGCGGTGCAGCAGAGGAGGAATGCGCTTGTCCCGGTCGTCGATGGCCCCGGCCACGCTCGGGTCGAAGTCGGCGGACAGCCACCCCTGGACCAGCCGGCCCCACCGGGAGGGGGCGTCCAGCCCGAGCCACTCGTCGAAGGCGGCGGTGGGGAGGGCCAGCCCGGCGCGCTCGTCGACCCAGGCCAGGCCGGCGGCGACGGCCACGTCGAGCAGCCGGGCGACGTCGCGCTCGGACCGGTCGGTGGCGCGGGCCATCCGGCGCAGGTCGCGCACGCCCACCCCGCCGTCCTTCAGCAGCTTGGGTGGGTCGGCCGCCCAGCCCTCGATCATCGTGGCCAGGTCGGCCACCACCCGCAGGGCGTGCTCGGCCCCGGCGCCGTCCACCGCGCCCGGGTCGACCGGCTCGGTCGGGATCTCGGGCTCCTCGGGCCAGAACTCGGCGAAGACGTGCCCGCCCCGCAACGCCAGCCCCACCTCGGCCGGCATCACCAGCCGGTACCACTCGAAGGTGACCAGCAGCCCTCGGCGGGCCATCCATCCCGCAGGGGTCCGGTCGCTGCGGCCGTAGGGGCTGGCGTCGACGACACAGTGGACGTGAGCCGCCCGCTCGGCCAGCTCGACCGTGCCCGCCGGACCAGACTCCACGAGCCGGCGGGCGTGGACCGGGTGGCCGACGTGGGCCGTAATGGTGTGTACCGTCGACGCGTGGTCGTGCCCTCGCTTCAGCCCGAGGCGGCGGCAGATCTCTGAGACCTCGGCGCCCGGCACATCGCACAGCAGGGCGGCCATGGGTGGCCCCAGACCGGTGCCGGCTGCGACGACGGAGAGCGCAGGGTTCGGCGTCGCCCGGTCGCCGTCCACAAAGGCGAGCGCCATGGCCTCCAGTAGCGCCAACGAGCGCTCGAGCTGCTCAGGGCGTACGCCCGGGGCGAGGAGCCGGGCCACGGTGGCAAGCTCGACCGGTGCTGGCAGCAAGGCCAGCACCTCGGCCACCTGCTGGGCACTGCGGTCGAGCCGCTCATAGGCGGCCAGCACGCTCGCCGGCTGCACGAGCCGCTCGGCGAGGGCGGCGAGCGTCCGAGGCGGTGGGGCGGCCAGGTCGGGCCGCCGCTCGAGCACGGTACGGAGCCGATCGTCGTCCCAGTCCGCCGGCGACCACATCGCCGAAGCGGGGGCGCCTTGCCGGCGAGGCGCCGTTTCCGTGCGTGTCATGACCGTCCCGAAGTCTCAGTGGGAAGTGCGGTCACGCTACTTGAGGCGCCGATCCAGGTTGCGGATGGTCGAGTTCCGCTTCGGGCCATATTGGTACCGCGACCAGCACGACCGCACCCTCACCGACTGCTGAGGCGCTACTCGCCCTGGAGCTGGCGGGCCCGTTCGTCGGCCAAGAGAGCGTCGACCAGCTCGTCCAGGTCGCCCTGCAGGACCCGATCGAGGTGGTACAGGGTCAGCCCGATCCGGTGGTCGGTGACCCGGTTCTCCTTGTAGTTGTAGGTGCGGATCTTCTCCGACCGGCCACCGCCGCCGACCTGGCTGCGGCGGGCCTCCGACATCTCGGTGGCCTGTCGGTCCTGTTCGGCCTTCAGGAGCCGGGAACGCAGGACGACCATGGCGCGCGCCCGGTTCTGGATCTGGCTCTTCTCGTCCTGCATGGCGACGACCACGCCCGTAGGCAGGTGGGTGATGCGCACCGCCGAGTCGGTGGTGTTCACCGACTGGCCACCCGGGCCGGTCGAGCGGTAGACGTCGATCTTGAGGTCGTTGAGGTCGATGTGGACGTCGACCTCCTCGGCCTCGGGCAGCACGGTGACGGTGGCCGAGCTGGTGTGGATGCGCCCCTGGGACTCGGTGACCGGCACCCGCTGCACCCGGTGCGGGCCACCCTCGTGCTTCATCCGCATCCACACGTCGTCGCCCTTGAGCAGGAAGGTGACCTCGTTGAACCCGCCCATGTCGGAAGGGTCGGCGCCCAGGATCTCCAGCTTCCAGCTCCGGCGCTCGGCGTAGCGGGCGTACATCTCCTGCAGGTCCTTGGCGAAGAGGTTGGCCTCCTCACCGCCCTCGGCGCCCCGGATCTCGACGATGACGTTGCGGTCGTCGTTCGGGTCACGGGGCAGGAGGAGTACTTGGAGCTCGCCGTCGATGCGTTCCAGGGTCGCTTCGGCCTCGTCGATCTGGGCCTGGAGGAAGTCACGGTCCTCGCCCACGGACTCGGCCAGCATGGCCCTGGCCACCTCGAGGTCACCCGAGGTCGAGCGGTGCTCTCGAAAGGCCAGGACGATCGGCTCGAGCTCCTTCAGCCGCTTGGACAACTTCACGTAGGCGCGCTGGTCGGCGAAGACGTTCGGGTCCTGCAGGCGGACCAGGACGTCCTCGTACTCGCTCTCCAGGCCGGCCAGGCGCTCCAACATCGGAGCCAGGGTACCGCCGGCCCGCCCGAGCCGATCGCTCAGCGTCGAGCGATGCGCTCCTCGGCGGCGCGCAGCTGGCGCTCCAGGGACTCGACCAGCTGGCCCCGAGCACTCCCCGGGGGCCCCGTCTCAACTGGCGGAGCCTCGAGCGACCTGAGGGCCTTCTCTTCGAGCGCCCGCAGCCGGGAGGCGCTTGCCTCGGCGGACGTGGTCAGCTCCTGGAGCCGGCGGTCGGCTTCTGCCCGGCCTGCTGTCAGCTCCTCCAGCCGGCGGTCAGCCTCGGCTTGGGCTGTGGTCAGCTCGCGGAGCGGCTCCTCCAGCGAGGCCACCGCCTCAGCGATGGCTTCGTGGCGCGCCTGCTCCCGCTCGAGGCGCTGATCCTCGACCAGCGCGGCGACGGCCACGGAGTGCTCCTCCATCCGCTGCTCGAGTGCCGCGACCTCCGCCCGCAGGTGCGCGAGCCCGTCGGCCAGGCCCCCACCCGACGGGGTGTCCACTCTCGTCGCCAGATCGGCGATGGCCTGCTCGAGGGCGCGGCGAGGTCGAGCCAGTTCCCGCGTCTCGGCGTGGGCTTCGGCGACGGACTGGGACACCTTCTCTTCGAACGCCTGCTGACGAGACGCGCCGGCATCGACCGATACCGTCAGGAGCTCGAACCGGCGGGCGACGTCGGTCAACGCCTGTTCGAGCGTGCGATGCAGGGCCTCGAGGCCACCGGCGACCGCCGCAGCCTGATCCTGCGCCCGCTGCTGGACCGAACTCATCTCCGCCCGTAGGCCCTCGAGCGCCCGGGCCAGGGCGTCGTGAAGCTGCTGGCCATGCGTGTCCATCAGTGTCAGCAACCGGTCGTCGACGGCAGCCGGCGCGTCGAGCCGGGCCATCACCTCCGCCAGTGTCGCCTCCACGGCAGCCAGCCGGCCTCCGTCGTCGGGGGCGGGAGGCTTCGCGGGGGATGCCGGTGGCCGCACCGGCTCCGCCGGCCGCGGTACACCCCGGGAGCACGTGGCACAGAACTGTGGGTTCGGTGGACGATCCAGATCGGCCGGGGCGACCAGCGGGGGCCCGGCCAGGTCCCGCCCGCACTTGGCGCACTCCACCAGCCGGCTGAAATGGCTCGACCCCGGAGGCAGGAGGAGCCGTACCGACCGCACCTCGTAGATCGTTGCACCGTCCTCGGTCTGGCCCACGACCGTCGGACGCTGTCGAAGCGTGCGCAGCGCGACCCACCCGGCATGTCGATCCGCCGACGCCCGCTCCGGGTCCTCAGGCACCCTCAAACGCTACGTGAATCCTGGCGCCGTGCGCCTCAACCCCCGCCCAGCTTGCCGAAGGACAGCACCGCCGGCGCCAGGACGAGGCCCATGATCGGCGGGAAGATGAACAGGACCAGCGGGAACATGATCTTGATGGGCAGCTTGGCCGCCTTCTCGCGAGCCCAGGCCCGCCGGCGGGCGCGGACCTCGATGGCCTGGGCCTTGAGCACCCGGCCGATGGGGATGCCGAGGGCGTCGGCCTGGAGAAGGGCGAGCACGAGGGTGCGGACGACGTCGATGTCGACCCGGTCGCGCAGCTCCTGCAGCGCGGCCTTGCGGGGCAGGCCGAGCTCCATCTCGTGGAGCGCGGTCGCCAGCTCGTCGGTCAGCGGCGACTTGAAGTTCTGGCAGACGATGCTCAGCGCCGACTCGAACCCGCTCCCCGCCTCCACGGCGATGGCCAACATGTCGACGATGTCGGGGAGGTCCTTGAAGATCGCGTCCTCACGCTGCTTGATGGCGCCCTTGAGTCGGGCCGCGGGCGCCATGAAGCCCATGAAGGGCAACAGCAGCCAGCCGACCCCGCCGGACACCGGCGTGCCGGACGGGAGCAGGGGCACCAGCAGGGCGGCCGCGGCGGCGAACGCGACCTGGATGGCCAGCTGGTCGCCGGCCCGCCGCTTCCCCAGGAGGCCCGCCCGGCCCAGCTGGTGTTCCAGGCTGTCGAGGTAGCTCCCCGGCGCCAGCCGCTCCAGCCAGCTCACGACGCCCCGAGCGATATCACCGACCAGGCGGGTCACGATCGGCTGCGCCAGGCGCTGCTCGCGGTCGCTGGCGTAGTCGAGGCCCTCGAAGAGCTCCCCGAAGTCAGGGGCCACGTGGCGGGCCCGCACCAGGGTCGACACCACCACGCCGGCGCCGCAGACGGCGAGCACGAGGGAGAAGAACATGGCGGCGTCCATCAGATCTCGATCTTCACCATGCGAAGGATGACCGTCAGGCCGATCACCACCGAAGCCGCGCAGCTGAGCAGTACCACCAGCCCCATGCCCGAGTACAGGGGTTTGATGTAGCCCGGGTTGATGAGGCGCATCATCATGAACAGGAACGGCACCAGGCCGGCGAGCACGTACGCCGACATCCGGCCCTCGGCGGTGAGGATCTGGACCTCCCGCTTGACCTCGTCCCGGGCCCGGATGACGTCGGACAGGGTGTGGAACAGGTCGGCCAGCCGACCGCCAACGGTCTGCTGGATGCGGATGGCCTGCACCACCATGTCGAGATCACGGATCTGCAGCCGCAACGCCATTCGCTCCAGGGCCTCGGTCACGTTGTCACCGAGGCGGGTCTCGGCCACCAGCCGGCCGAACTCCTCAGACATCGGCGGCGCCGACTCCTCGCACATCATCTGCACCGCCCGCAGGAAGGTGTGGCCCGCCGACAGCGACGACGCCACCAGGCTGAGCGCGTCGGGGAGCTGGGTCGCGAACGCCTTCGTCCGCTTGGCCACCCGGCGGCGCACGATGCGCGCGGTGACCAGCACGGCCATGATGGCGCCCGCCGCGGCGCCCGGCGGCGAGCCGGTGACCGCCAGCAGGAGGGCGGCGATGGCGAGCGATCCCCCTACGACGCAGATGACGAACTCGCCCGGCCGCAGCGGGACCTTCGCCCGTTCGAGCAGGCTGCCCAGCGACCGGTCACGGTCCATCCGCTCGACGGCCTGCCCGGCGATCTCCACGGCCCGCACTGTCAACGGGCGCATCTCGTCGCCACCGTCCCGGTCGTCGGCGAAGGTGTGGGGGGCCATACCCAGCAGGTCCGCGAGGTCGGCGTCCTCGTCCCGGCGGTACAGGACCGCGGCGGCGACGAGAAGGGCGAGGCCGACCACGCCGACTAGGAGCAGGACCGCCATGGCTAGGCCGACTTCCGGTTGGGCCAGTACCGCCGGCGCCGGCGGTCAGGCTCGCCCGCGGGTGCTGCGTCGCCGTCGGCGGAAGGCGCCAGCGTGGCGACCAGGCCGGCGGACAGCGCCTTGCTGACCTCGCCCCGAGGGGCGTAGGCCAGCACCGGCTGGCCCATGTTGAGCGACCGGTTCACCTCCCGGCCGTAGGGGATGACCATGGAGAAGCCCTGGGGGAAGTACTGCTCGACTCGCGAGACGTCGATACCGACGTCGGGCTCCACCTTGTTCAGCAGGATGCTCACCCGCTCGACCGGCACTTTCAGCTTCTTCAGGGTGGTCAGCATGATCCCCAGGTTGCGGACGCTGGGAAGGTCGAGGGTGGCGAGCACGAGGATCTGGTCGGCCTGCTCGATGGCAACGAGCACCGCCTCGCTCAGCGCCGTCGGGGTGTCGATGACCACGTACTCGAACTTCGCCCGGGCGGCGTCGATGACGCCGGCCACTTGGTAGGCGTCGATGCCGTCGGCGTGCTCGGGGTCGTCAGGGGCGGCCAGCAAGCGGATGCCGGACTCGTGGCGCTCGAGATGCTCCTCCAGGCGGGCGGCGAAGTCCTCGCCGTCCGCCTCGTGGGCCAGGAGGTCGGCGATGGTGTGGCGGGGCTTCAGGCGCAGCGCGGTCGACAGCTCCCCGAACTGCAGGTCGAGGTCGATGAGGCAGGTCTGCTTCTTCGACTCCGCCTGCAGGTGATAGGCGAGGTTCGTCGCCAGGAACGTCTTGCCCGATCCTCCGCTGGCGGAGACCACGGTGATCACGGTGCCCGGGCCTGTGCGCTCGTTGCGGACCGCGTGCTCCTGGACCTGCGTCGACCGCAGGGCGTCGCCGGTGGTGATGGCGTGCTCGACGGCCTCCAGCATCGCCTCGTCGGTGACGGGGAGGCGCAGGATGTCGAGGGCGCCGGCCCGCACCGTCTCGCGCAGGTCCGAGCTGCGCCAGTGGGTGAGCGCCAGGAGGAGCTGCAACTGGGGCTCCCGGGCCCGCAGCTCGCGCAGGCGCTGGAAACCCTTGACCTTCAGCAGGAGGGGGCCGGCGATCAGCACGTCGAACGGGCCAACCTCGGCGAGCATGGTCTCGAGGGCATCGAAGCTGTCGCAGCCTGACACCGTCGGCCGGGGCCGCAGGCCGGCGGCGACGCGTTCCACCTGGACGCTGAGCTCCTCCGTCTCGTCCAGGACGAGCACCTTGGGCGTGTGCATGTCGCCCCTTAGACGGCGAGGGCGCCGGCGGGCCCCGCCCCCGGGGTCCTGACGGGTCCCTCGCCCTTAGGCACCAGGTCGAAGTACAGCTTCTCGAACTCGTTCAGGTAGATGAGCCGCTCGGCCTCGACGGGGGTCACCGCCAGGAGGTAGATGAAGTTCGGCCCGCCCGGTTGGCCCTGCGCGGCGGGCAGCCCGGTGCCGTTGACGTTGAGCACCTCGACGCTCTGGAAGACCAGCCGTACGCTGCGTGCGGCGGCGTCGGTCTTGACGATGCCGTAGACGTCAATCTTGTCGCCGGCGCCGACGAACCCGGCCACACCGGCCAGCGGCTGGATCTCCAGGGCCAGTGCCCGCTTCCCCGGCGGAATGACCACGGTGCCGATGCGCGTCTGAGGGTCGGGGAACATGCCCTTGACGACGGTCGCGCCCGCGGGGATCTGGGCGCCGGCCACCCGGCCGGAGAGCTGGGTCGGCTCGGTGACCGCGTCGGCGGGGCGGTCCTCAGGTAGCACCGACCGGGCCCGGATGGAGCCGTCGGCCAGTGCCGCGGATGCCGCCGTGCCCACCGGGACGGTGACCGCCGCGTAGTACGACGTCACCTTCCCCGCGGATGCGTCGACCGGCTCGGCGCGCGTACCGAGGTAGGCGGCCCCGCCGACGCCGGCGACGACCAGGGTCACGCCGGCGAGGAGGGCGGCCTTGGTCTTACTCGACATTCGCGATCGCACAGCAGCTACCTCGTTGATTCCAGGAAGGGGCATGCGCCCCTCACTCTGTTGTTTATCGGCAGCGCGGAGCCCGGGTGTAGTAGGTCGTACGACCTATCGCACGAGGAGGGTCGTGTAGATGGTGACGGGTATCGAGTCCTCCGGGTTGGGCACCAGGTTCACCGTCGAGTTGCCCGTCACCTTCAGGGTTCTGCTCACGAACTGGGCGCTCAGGTCGATGGGCAGGCTGCCGCCGCCGGCCAGGGCGAACGGATGGGCGTTGGGCAGGAAGAAGACGCCCCGCAGCTTGGTGGCCGCCCCCCCGGTCAGGCCGTTGTTGGTGCCCCCGGCCTCCGTCCAGAGGCCGATGTCCTCGAACGGGTTCGTGCTGGCCAGCTCCTCGGCCGCCGGCAACCGGCCGGTTATCTCGTTGGGCGCCGAGAGGTCGACCGCCGCGTTGCTGCTGACGCTGAAGGTCCCCGAATAGGTGGCGCACGGGCTGGTGCAGGGGGCGGTGCCGTCCGTCGAAGGGACCTTGTCGTACCCACTGGCCAGGAGGGTGAAGGTCTGGCACATGCGGGCGGTGCCCCCCGAACCGACCTTGAAGGTGCCGTTCCCGAGCACGAAAGTGTTGGCGTGCCCCGGATTGGTCCGGCTGCTGCACGCCGACACCCCGCCCGCGTTCACGCTCAGTGTGCCGCCGCTACCCACGTCGAGGCCGACCTTGTTCCCGGAGGCCCGGCCTCCGACGAAGACGTTCCGCGGGTCCGAGATGGTGAAGGTGCTGCTCACCGTCAGCTGGCCGGTCACCACGACGAAGGAGTTGCTGGCCGTCAGCGTGAGCGGGACGTTCACGTTCAGGTCGCAGGGAAACCAGATGTTCTGCGCCCCCGTCGCTCCGACCACGGAGCTGAAGAACGTGGAGAGGCTGCCGCAGGTGTCGACGACGAGCCACGTGAGGCCGCCCAACCCGATGCAGGTCTTGGTGACGAGGCTCACCGAAGAGCAGCCCGGTGGAAGGGCGCTGATACCGCCCGCCAGCATGCTCTTGGCCCGGGCGTCGAGGGCGGCCACGTTGGCCCGGTACCGCTGGTCGGTGAACTTCCGGCCCGTGCGGGGCGACGCCATCGCCGCGGTGTCCCCGTAGGTCGACGGGTAGCCGTTGGAGATGAGCGAGTCCGGCTTGTTGAAGTTCTTGGCGTAGACGCCGATGCGGGACGGTCGGGTGCCGGTGCCGGCGGGGCCGCAGTCTTGGCTGGTCGAGTCGACACTGCACGCCAAGATGGACGGGCCGCCCGACGTCGACTGGCCGTTGATGATGGGCGACGGGCAGGCCCCCGAGCCGTCGCTGTCGATCTGGATGGTCCCGGGGTGCGCGCCGAACCGCCGGGCGATCACCCGGGTGCCCGACCCTCCGGTCGTCAGCACGTCGCAGTTGGTGCGCTCGAGCAGCTGGAGGGCGGCCACGAAGTCGAGCGTCTCGGCCGCGTTGAGCCGGCCAACCGAGCGGACGCGCACGTTGGTGGGCCCGGCCCCGCCCACCTGGGCGAAGGACGGCTCCCGGCGTTCGGTGAGGATCACCGAGAGGTTGTCGCAGGACCCCTGGTCGGCCACCCCTGTGTCGTCGAGGGCGGCGTCGCCCGGGAATCGGGGGTCGGGCAGCACGTAGCCGCTCTGGATCTCGACGGTGAACCGGCCGTTGGCGGCGGTCGCCTGCAGCTTGGCCCACGTGGCCGGGTTGTTGGGGGCGCAGGGCACCGTGTCGGCGGCGGTGGCCACCGAGGGGCAGGGGTTTACGCCCAGCACCTGCGCGGCGACGTTGGACCAGGTCTCGCTGCCGGGGTCGAAGGTCTTGAACGCCTTGGCGTTTCCGAGGAGGAACTGCCGGGCCTTGCACACGCCCGACCACGGGCCGAACGCCAGCCGGGAGATGCCGGCCCGCGCGGCCATGTCGGTGACGCCCTTGTTGGTGCGCCGATCGACCCTGAGCTGGCCACCGTCCATCACCAGGCCGGCCATGAGGAGCGACGCCATGGCGAACATGGCGGTCAGGAGGACCACGGTGCCCTCCTCGCCCCGGCGCCGGCGGCTCATCCGGTGTCCCGCTCGAACCGGGCCACCAGCCCGCCGGTGAGCGTCGTCGTCGTCGAGAAGAAGAAGAACTCCATCTTGGCCGGCTTGGTGGCCGACACCTTGACCAGGTGGACGGCAGGCTCGTTCGTGGCGCCGGCCGGGTCGGCCAGGCCGCAGTGCACCGTGGTGCTCGGCAGCACCCACCGAACGCAGACGTCGGCCAGCGCGATGTCGCCCCCCGAGGCGGCGACCACCCGGTTGGCCACGCTGCTCTCCCACGTGGCCACGGCGCCGGCGCCGGAGCCCATCGGGAGGCTGGCGCCGTAGCGGGCCCCCTCGCGGACGGCCTCCATCACCGAGATCTTGTCGCTGTAGGCCTGCCCGCCGGTGAAGATGCCCAGGATCACAGCCATCAGCAGCGGCAGGATCACCGCGAACTCGAGGAAGATGGCGCCGCGTTCGGACCTCAGGCGGCCGGACGGCTGGCAACAGGGCATCTTGGCCCCATCGGCAGCGGGCGCCGATCCCTTGAGCTCAGCGCAGGAGGTGCTTCAGGAGCTCCGGCGCTCGGCGGGTTCATGGGAGGCGGCTTGGCCGTTGGCCGCCTCGTCGGTGACCGCCTCGTCGGTGACCGCCTCGTCGGTGACCGTCTCCTGGTCCGCCGTTGTGCCGTCCCGGCGGCGGCGGGTGCGGACCTTCTTGCCGGTGAGCAGCCCCTTCGCCCGCTTGGCCAGCCCGCCTACACCTGTGTGCGCCGGCCCGTAGTAGTACTCGCCCTCGGAGGTGTCGAACTGGTTGAGCACCGCCCCGGCGAGGGGTGCGTCGATCTGGCGGAGCCGCTCCACGGCCCGACGGATCTGCGCAGTCGTGGTCTTCCGGGCACTGGAGACGAGCACGGTGGCGTCCACCCTGCGGGCCAGGACCACAGCGTCGGTGACGGGGAGCACCGGCGCGCTGTCGATGAGGACGATGTCGCTGGCGTCGGCCAAGGCCTTCAGCAGCTCGGCCGTGCGCTTCGACGCCAGCAGCTCGGAGGGGTTGGACGGCGGTGGGCCGGACGGGAGCACGGCGATCCGCCCGAGGTTCTGCAGGCGGACCAGTGCGGCGCTCAGCGGCACCTGGCCGAGCACGACCGAGCTGAGGCCCACCTCGTTGTCCAGGCCGAAGAACTCATGGAGACGCGGCCGGCGCAGGTCGCAGCAGACGACGGTGACCCGCCGGCCGGTCTGGGCCAGCGCCACGGCGAGGTTGGCCACGGTGGCGGTCTTGCCCTCGCCGGGCCCGGGGCTGGTGAGCTGCACGACACGGGTGGTGTACTCCCGGCCGAGGAACTCCAACGACGTACGGAGGGCCCGGTAGGACTCCGCGGCCCGCGACGTCGGCTCGGTCACCGAGACGACCCGCGTGCTCCCCCGCCGCCGCCAGCCGGGCACCGTGGGAATGGTGGCCAGCACCCGCAGGCCCCCCGTGGCGGTCTCCAGGTCCAGCTCGGTCCGAACGGTGTTGTCGGCCCGGTCACGAAGGAAGGCCAGGGCGACGCCCAACATGGCGCCCAGGATGAGGCCGAGGATGGCGTTGCGGACCGGCTTGGGACGGACGTGGTCGGCCGGCGGTTCCGCCCGGGAGATCACCTGGGCGCCACCGGTCTCGGTGAGGTTGGAGGCCAGCCGAAGCTGGTCCAGCTGCTGGTCGTACTGGTTCTTCTGGTCCTGCAACGTCTGGGCCTGACGCCGCTTGACCGACAGCTCCTGGCCCAGCCGGGCCCGGTCGGCGGTCGCCTGGCGTACGACGGCGTTGTCGGTGCCTGTGAGTCGACCCTCCACTGCCGCGATCTGGGCCTCCAGATCGCTGATGGGCCCGTCGAGGTCGGCCAACTGCCGCTCGATGGCCGAGGCTCTCTCCCGCACGTCCTCACCGGCGGCCAGGAGGTCGTCGATCAGCTGCTGACGCCGGGTGGCGATGTAGGTGTCGGCGTAGGTGTTGACGATGTTGGCGGCCTCGACGCGGCTGGTGCTCTCGGCCGAGATCTGCAGCACGTCGGTCTCCCCGACGACCTGCACCTCGATGCTGGGCACCTTGCCGAGCCTTTCGGCCACCCGGTTCTGGACCGAGCGTGACTTGAGGATCTGCATCTCGGTCTGGATCCGCGACCGGTCGGGCGCTCGTTGCTGGCTGTTCGGGTCGACGATCTGCTCTGACCGGCGCGACTGCAGCAGGAGATCGGCCGAGGCCCGGTAGACGGGCTCCTGAAGGTTCGAGAAGGTGAAGGCGACGATGGCCGTCAGGATGGCCATGAGCACGATGGTCCGCTTGTGGCGGATCAGGAGCGCCAGCCCATCGTCGGTGACGAAATGGCGACCGCTGCCCCCGTGACCGGCCCCGTTCAGGGGGAACGTCGCCTGCCTCGGCGCAGCCGCCCACGGGTCGGTCGACACGGCCCCCGTGGGATTCGACCGGAACGACCGCAGGTGACCCACCGGCGCCGGGTGGGACGCCTCGCCGGCGCCGTTGACGCGCGTGCCGTCGGGGTGCACCGGCAAGCCGTCGCCGGCGACGTGCCCCTCGAATCGGCGCGTCGGATCCGACGGGCCGTGATCGCCGCCGCTCAACGGGCCAGGAGCTCCGGCAGACCGCGGGCCGACCAACGACGTCTTCCCCCGGCGATCATGCCCTGGCCCTACCCGCCCACGCGTCGCTCGACACCACGCGCAGATGCCGGTACGCCGTGAGAATCACGCCCGCAAGCGTAGCGGAGCTAGGAAAGCTGCCGGGACCAGACGACACGGTTCACATAATCGACGTAGCTGAGGACGATGCGCACGACCTTTTGGGACACGTCGTCGACGTCGTAGTCGCCGACCAGACCTGCGCCCCCCCGGCGTTGCTGGGAGGTGACGAGCTGGATCGCCTCCAGCACCCGCGGCCGGCGCAGCCCGCACAGGACGAGCACACCGTCGTCCATCCCCTCGGGCCGCTCGTGCGCCTCACGGAGCGTGACGGCCGGAAAGCCGAGTAACGATGACTCCTCGGTGATCGTCCCGCTGTCGGATGCCACACAGAAGGCGTTCATCTGCAGCTTCACGTAGTCGAGGAAGCCGAAGGGCTTGACGAACTGGATGGACTCCCCTGCGCCGCCGACGCCGGCCTCGCTCAGGCGGGCACGGGTACGCGGATGGGTCGACATCAGCACCCGCCGCCCGAAGCGCTCGACGATGCCCTGGAGGGAGTGGAGCAGGTGGGCCAGGTTCTCCGGGACGTCGACGTTCTCCTCCCGATGAGCGCTCACCAGCACGTAGCCGCCCGGTTCGAGCCCCAGCCGCTCGAGGGCGTCGGACCGGTCGATGTCCGGGCGGTAGTGGTCGAGCACCTCTTTCATCGGGGACCCGGTCTTGATCACGAGCTCCGGGCGCAGCCCTTCGGCCAGGAGGTAGCGGCGGGCGTGCTCGGAGTGGGTCATGTTGACGTCGCTCAGGTGGTCGACCACCTTGCGGTTCAGCTCCTCGGGTACCCGCTGGTCGAAGCACCGGTTCCCGGCCTCCATGTGGAAGACCGGGATCTTGCGACGCTTGGCTGCGATCACCCCCAGGCAGCTGTTGGTGTCGCCGTAAAGAAGCACCGCGTCGGGCTGCTCCGACTCCAGCACCGCGTCGAACCGGGCGATGACCATGGCGATGGTCTCGGCGACGCTCTCGCCGACGGCGTCGAGGAAGTGGGCGGGCGCCTTGAGCTGGAGCTCGCCGAAGAACACCTCGTTGAGCTCGTAGTCGTAGTTCTGCCCGGAATGGACGAGCACGTGGGTCGTATGGCGGTCGAGCTCGGCGATGACCCGGCTGAGCTTGATGATCTCGGGACGGGTGCCCACCAGGGTCACCACCTTGAGGCGCCCCTCCCGCATGCTCGACAGTATGTCCCAGCTGTCCGATCGGAGCGGACCAAGCAGCGGGGTACCATGGAGGGACTGCGGACCGCCGTCCGGGATGAGGAACGATGCCGACGCCGGATCGCACAATCGCATGAAGGTCCTGGTCATCGGCGGGGACGGGATGCTCGGCCACGAGTTGCTGGCCGGTCTGTCCGTCTCCCACGACGTTGCCGTCACCCTCCGGCGGGACCTGTCCGCCTACGCGCACCACGGCCTCTTCACCTCCGAGAACGCCTTCGCCGGTGTGGACGTGCGCAACCCCGATCGAGTCCTCGAGGTCGTCGCCGACTACCGCCCCCAGGCGATCGTCAACGCCGCCGGCATCGTGAAGCAGCGGGCCGACTCGAGCCGCAGCATCCCGAGCATCGAGGTCAACAGCCTGTTCCCCCACCGCCTGGCGGTGATCGCCCGGGCGTCGGGGGCCCGGCTGGTGCACATCAGCACCGACTGTGTCTTCTCGGGCGACCGTGGCGGCTACCGAGAGACCGACGTGCCGGATCCGGTCGACCTCTACGGGCGCAGCAAGTTGCTGGGCGAGGTCGACGAGGACGGGTGCATCACCCTGCGTACGTCGATGATCGGGCTGGAGCTGGCCAACCGGCTGAGCCTGGTGGAGTGGGCGCTGGCCCAGCCCGGGGCGTTCTCCGGCTACCGCAACGTCCTCTACAGCGGGCTGACCACGATGGAGCTGACCCGGGTGATCGACGAGCTCCTGGTGCGCCACCCCGGCCTGCATGGCATCTGGCACGTCGCCTCCGAACCCACCTCCAAGTACGACCTCCTCGAAGGCCTGTTCCGCCGGATCGGGCGCGGCGGCCATGTCCGCCCGGAGGACGGGGTGGTGAGCGACCGCACCATGAGCGGCGAGGCCTTCGAGAAGGCCACCGGCTACCGGGTGATGGGCTGGGACGACATGCTCGACGAGCTGGCGAAGAGAATCCAGGAGCGAGAAAGAGGCCGATGATCCTCGAAGGCAAGACCGTCCTCGTCACCGGGGGCACCGGATCGCTGGGGAAGGTGGCCGTCCGCGGCATGCTCTCCGGGCAGTGGGGGACGCCGGCGAAGGTGATCGTCCTCTCCCGTGACGAAGCCAAGCAACACGACATGCGGCTGTCGTACCTGCACAAGCGGGTGACCACCGACGAGGTCATCTACGACAACTTCCACCGGAGGCTCGAGCTGCGCATCGGCGACGTCCGCGACTACGGCGACGTCTGCCGGGCCCTGCGGGGGGTCGACGTGGTCATCAACGCCGCGGCCCTGAAGCAGGTTCCCACGTGTGAGTACTTCCCCGAGCAGGCGATCCTGACCAACTGCGTGGGCGCCATGAACATCTCCCGGGCCATCAACGAGCACGACTTCCCGGTCGAGACGGTGGTGGCCGTGAGCACCGACAAGGCGTGCAAGCCGGTCAACGTCATGGGCATGACCAAGGCACTCCAGGAGCGCATCATCATCGCCGCCAACGTGCTGAACCCGAACACCCGGTTCATCGCCGTGAGGTACGGCAACGTCCTGGCGTCGAGAGGGTCGGTCATCCCGCTGTTCCACGCCCAGATCCGCCAGGGCGGCCCGGTGACGGTGACCTCCGCGGACATGACCCGGTTCCTCATCAGCCTCGACCAGGCGGTCGAGATGATCATGGCTGCCATCGCCGAGGCCCGGGCCGGTGAGACGTGGGTGCCGATCTGCCCTTCCGCCTCGGTGGTGACCCTGGCCGAGGCCCTGATCGACCGCCGCGGCATCGAGATCGTGATCACCGGCACCCGGCCCGGCGAGAAGCTCGACGAGATCCTCATCTCCGAGGAGGAGATCGGCCGGGTCCGGCGCCGGGGCGCCTACTACGCCATCGCCTCCCCCCTACCGGAGCTGACTCCCGACGATGCCGTCGACGCCACGCCTCTGCCCCGGGAGTACAGCTCGGCCCACGACGTCATCGGCCTGGACGAAACCAAGGCGCTCCTGGAGCGCCACGAGCTGATGGTCGACCAACAGCCGCTCGAGGACGTCGAGGAGCTGCTGCGGTGACCACGGATGGCGCCTTCGTCCCTCACCAGGTGGAGTGGACGAGGGAGAAGAGCTCCCGCTGGTGGGACGAGACGTCCTCCCGGCACCAGGACCGGTACTTCAGCCAGCGCTACGGCACGGCGATCATCGGCCTGGTCCAGCTGTTCGGCGTCCGGAACCTCCGTCGTAGCCAGGTCCTCGATTTCGGCTGCGGTTCCGGGTACCTCCTGGACGCGCTGCTGGCCCGGAACATCCCCTGCGCCGGCGCCGACTTCTCCGAAGATGCCGTGGCCGTCGTGGAGAAGCGGCTGGGAGACAACAGCCTGTTCCACGGCGTGCAGCTCGTCCGCCAGCTGCCGACCGACATCCCCGACGGGAGCTACGACGCCGTCTTTCTCATCGAGGCCATCGAGCACCTGCTCGACGACGACCTCGAGGCCACGCTGACCGAGCTCAACCGCATCGTGCGGCCGGGCGGGGTGCTGATCGTGACCACGCCGAATGACGAACAGCTCACCCGGGCCGAGTCCATCTGCCCTGACTGCGGGTGCATCTTCCATCCGGTACAGCACGTGCGCTCGTGGGACCAGCAGTCCCTGCCGAGCACCCTGCGCGAGTTCGGCTTCGAGACGGTGCGCTGCCGACCGCTGCACCTCCAGCCCGGCATGCCGCAGACGTTGGCCGTCACCGGGCTCATGACCGCGCTGCACCGACCCCTGCCAAACCTGGTGTTCATAGGCAGGAGGCGGCCTCGTTGACCATCGAGGTGTCCCCGGTGGATGGGACGGGTGAGCGGGGCGAGGTCGCCCCCGGCGCGTTCGCCGCCACCCGGCGGGGGGCCATGACCGTGATCGACCAGGGCGTGTCGTCGCTCACCAACTTCGGCCTCTCCGTCGTCGTGCTGCGCGCCGTGGGCCCCCGGGAGTTCGGCGCCTTCACCCTGATGCTGGCCACCTACATGGTCGCCCTCTGCCTGTGGCGGGCGCTGGGTGGTGACCCGCAGCTCGTGCGCCACAGCGGGGGGACGCTCGAGGAGCGGCGGGCCGCCAGCCGGGCGGCCACCGGGCTGGCTCTCGGCATCGGTCTGGTTGGCGCCGCCCTCCTGCTGGTGATGTCCGCGCTCACCGGCGGCGTGGTCGGCGCCGCCCTGCTGTACCTCGCCGCCGTCCTGCCCGGGCTGCTCCTGCAGGACGCCTGGCGGTACACCTTCTTCGCCGACCAGGTTCCCGCCCGGGCCCTCCTCAACGACGTCGTCTGGGCGGTTCTGCAGGTGGCGCTGACCGCATCGGTGCTGCTCACCGGGCACGGGACGATGGGCACGCTGGTGCTGGCCTGGGGCGCCTCGGCGACCTTGGCCGCCGGCGTGGGCGCCTGGCAGGCCAGGGCGCTGCCGCGGCTGTCCCAGGCGTGGGCCTGGCTCCAGCAGCACCGCGACCTCGGCCCCCGCTTCGCGGCGGAGACAGGCATCGCCCTGGTGGCCTGGCAGGGGGGTTTCGTGGTCATCGGGGCGGTGGCCGGCCTGTCGGTGCTGGGGCATCTCAACGCCGCCCGGGTCCTCCTCGGCCCGTTCAACCTCCTGGCCCTCGGGATGGTGGGGTTCGCCATCCCCGAGGGCGCCGCCATCTGGCGCCGAGCACCGGAACGGCTCCGCCGGGCGACCGCCACGCTGGGCGGCGGGTTGGCGGCGATGGCACTGCTGTGCACCGGCATACTGCTGCTCGTGCCCGACCGGCTGGGGGTCGAGATCCTGGGGCAGACGTGGGAGGGTGCACGTGCCGTCCTTCCCATCGTCGGCCTGTGGGTCGCGGCCGAGAGCGCCGGCCAGGGCCCGCGAATGGGCCTCATGGTCCTGGGCGAGGCCAAGAGCGTGCTGCGCGCCCGCGCCATCACTGCGCCGCTCATCCTGGCCGGCGGGCCCATCGGAGCGGCCATGGGCGGGGCCCGGGGCGCGGCCATCGGTCTGACGCTGGCCCACGTGCTGGGCGCCCGGCACTGGTGGCAGACCTTCTCCTCCCGCCACCGCGCCCGGCTGCAAGAGGCCCCGGCATGAGCCCCACGCGCCGTGAGCTCATCCTCGGCGGCGCCGGCGCCGGCGCGGCACTGGCCGCCGCAGGGAAGCTCTCGGGCGTCCAGCCGGCGTACGCGCAGACGGCGGTGGGGGTCAACGTCAAGGACCATGGCGCGGTAGGTGACGCCGTCGCCGACGACACCGCCGCCATACGGGCCGCCATCGACGCCGCCCTCGGCAAGGAGCTGACGCTGCGGGCCGGGAAGCTGATCTTCCCGAAGGGCATCTACCGGATCACCGACACGTTGACCATCGCCCAGGCCTCCGCGGTCGTCGAAGGCGTCGGCTGGAGCAGCAGCTCGGCCAGCCTCGGGCCCGGCGTCCGGGGCTCGGTCCTGGCGTGGGACGGCCCCGCCGGGCGCCCCATGCTGCGACTGGACTACTGCTGGGGCAGCACCGTCACCGGCCTGCGTTTCGTCGGGAAGTCCTCGGCCAAGCCCTCCGCGGCCATCTCGCTGAAGAACGTGAACGGCAACCCCAGTCTCAGCAACTTCAACTCCCTGGCCAACATCTGGATCGGGAACCTGAGCGGCTACGACACCGATGCCGAGAAGCCCCAGTTCGCCAACGGCGTGCTCCTCGAGGGCGACGACGTCCACAACGACACCAACCTGTTCCGCAACCTCGTCATCTACGGCTGCGACGTCGGCGTCAACATCGCCCACCAGCAGTACGTCCGGAACCACTTCGCCACCCTGCGAACGTTCGGCTGCGGCACCGGCTTCAAGACCAACGCCACCATCTCCACCTCGGGCGACAACTGGGTGATGACCAGCAGCTCGGTGGCCGACATCAGCCTGGGCTTCGCCGCCCGCCTCAGCGTCGAAGGCTTCTCGAGCGAGCTGGCCCATCGCCTCCTCGCCGACAGCGACTCCTCGTCGCTGACCATCCGGGACGGCTACTGGCAGCTGGGGTCCAAAACGGCCGGCGACAACGTGGTGATCGACGGGCGACGCGGGAAGGGCCGTTCGTTCCTACGCCTCGAGGACTTCGACTTCACCGGCGACGGCTCGAAGGTGGCCCGGGTGCTGTGGGACCCCCCGGCGCAGGTCTTCCTGAGCAACGTGTTCGGCCTCAAGCAAGGGTGAGCGGGTGAGCAGGTGGCTGCCCCTGCGCTGGTGGCTCGACCGCGTGGTCGCCGCCGTCCTCCAGATCGCGCTGGCGCCGCTGCTGGCGTTGGTCGGCGCCGCCGTCCGACTGAGCGACGGCGGGCCGGCACTGGTACGCGTCCCCCGGATCGGGAAGGACAACCGGCCCTTCGCCATGTGGAAGGTCCGCACCATGGTGGCCGCGGCGCCGGGCGGGCTCGCCGGCGGCCCGGTCATCACCAGCGGCGACGACGACCGCATCACCGGCGTCGGCCGCTGGCTACGGCGCTTCCGGTTCGACGAGCTGCCCCAGCTCCTGAACGTGGCCCTGGGGGACATGGCCATGATCGGACCGCGCCCGGAGACGCCGCACCTGGTCGACGCCGAGGACCCGTCCTGGCGCCGGGTGCTGACCGCCAAGCCGGGGATCGCCGGGCCGACGCAGCTGATCGTCCACGACTGGGAGGCCGACGTGCTCGCCGGCCCCTCCGCGGAGGCGGCGTACAGGTACGTGGTGCTGCCGGTGAAGCTGGCGATCGACGAGTGGTACGTCGAGCAGGCGTCGCCCTGGATCGACTTTCTCGTCGTCACGTCGCTGGCGCGACGGATGCTGACCGGGAAGCCCTCGCGTGCGATGAGCCGCCGGGTACGGCGCGACGTGCCCGCGGCCGGTGAGGTGCCGATCAGATGACGGCCCGCCGGGTGACCATCGTCACCAACGGGAACTACTTCTCCCACATCGGGCTGCGCCGGCTCCTCGCCGCTGACGACATCGAGCTCCAGGTCTTCGTCACCACGGGGCTGCGCAAGACCAGCGGCAACCGGGCCAAGGAGGCGTTCCAGCTCCTCCGGCGTTGGGGCCTGCCGTACACCGCGTACAAGGTGGCGACCTATGCCCTTCCGTTCGCCGGCGAGAAGCTCGGCCGGCGGACGCTGACGGTCCGCACCGCGTGCCAGCGCCAGGGGATCACCCCCCACGTGGTCCGCAGCGTCAACACCCCGCCGGCGCGAGAGCTCATCCGCGAGTTCGCTCCCGACCTCCTGGTCTCGTTCTCCTGCCCATACAAGATCGGCGCCGAACTGCTCGCCATCCCCGCGATCGGTTGCCTCAACGTGCACTCCTCCCTCCTGCCCGCCTACGCCGGCGTGTGCACCTACATCCACGTGCTGGCCGACGGGCAGCCGGTGACGGGGGTCACGGTGCATGAGATGGTGAGCCGGTTCGACGCGGGCCGGATACTGGCTCAGCAAGAGGTACCCATCGAGCCCGGCACGTCGGTGCTCGCCCTGTTCGCCACCCAGTGCGACATCGCCAGCACGCTCCTGGACGCCGCCGTGCGGCAGTGTTTGGGCTCGGGGAGCATCGGCGGGACCGAACAGGACTTCGGGCAGCGCACCTACCGCGGCGAGCCGACGAGGACCGACGTCGCCCGCCTCCGGGCCAATGGCCACCACCTGCTGCGGAAGACCGACACCCCGATGTTGTTGGCCGGCGTCGCCGCGCCGGCGCTGTCGGGGAGCTAGACCGCCAGGCGTTCGGAGCGTACGCCGGGGCCGCTCAGTGCCGAGGTCAGCACGTCACAAACGCGCTCGACCTGTGACGGCGTCAGGTTGCAGTGGAGCGGCAGGCTGAGCACCCGGGAGGCCATGGCGTCGGCGACGGGGAGACCATCGACGGCCAGTACGGCGTTGCGGCGGAACCACGTGTGGTGGTGAAGGGGGCGGAAGTGCACGCTGGTGCCGATGCCTGCTTCGTTCATGTGGACGACGACGTTGTCACGGTCTATGTGCTCGTCGAGCACGACGACCATGAGATGGTCGGAGCTGCCGTCGACGAACGCCGATGGGGCGCAGCGGACCCCGGGGATCTGGTCGAGCAGGGCGCGGTACTGCAGGACGAGCTCCCGGCGCCTCTTCTGGATGTCGTCGAAGCGGCGGAGCTGTGAGCGGGCCAGGGCGGCAAGGAGGTCGGGCAAGTTGCCCTTGATCCCGGGGGTGTGAATCTCGGGAAGGAAGGTCGATCCCGTGCGGTACCGCGACCATGCGTCGCCGACCAGCCCGTGCAGTCGGAAGGCACGGGCGAAGGCAGCCAGCTCGGGATCCTCGGTGACCAGGGCGCCACCCTCCCCCGAGGTGAGGTTCTTGGTGGCGTAGAACGAGTAGCACGCGGCCACGCTGCCCTGCCCGGCGAGCCGGCCGCGGTGGTCCACCGTCCCCAGTGCGTGGGCGGCATCCTCGATGACAGGCACGCCGGCAGCCTGGAGGATCTCATGGACTTCCGGAGCGACCGGTATCCCCGCGAAGTGGACGGCGACGAACGCGTCGATCCCCGACGCCACGGCCGCTTCGACGGCCTCCGGGGTGACGTTCAGGGTGTCAGCGTCGACATCGACGAGCACCGGGACGGCGCCGAAACGGGCCGGCGCCAGGGCGGTGGCTGCGAAGGTCCAGGTCGGCACGCCGACCCTCGCCCCGGCCGGCAGGCGCAGGTACGCGTACGCCGTCTCCAGCGCCGCGGTGCACGACGAGAGGCCCACCGCGTGCGGGATCCCGAGGTACTCCTGCAGCTCCGCTTCCAGCGCCGAGCACTCGAACCCGGTGGTCAGCCATCCGCTGCGCAGCACGCCGACCACCGCGTCGATGTCGGACTCGTCGATCTCCGGCCTCGAGAACGCGATCGGGCCCTCGTTCTCCCGCCCCACGAGCGTCACGACTGCCCCCCTGCGGCTCCCAGCACAGCCTCAACCCTGCCCACGCCGGTGGAAAAGCAAAACTGCTCCTCGTATAACTTCTTGCCGTTGCGCCCCATCTCGTGGCGCTCGGGGGAGGCGGTGTCGGCCAGGCGACGAACCGCAGCGGCGATGCTGGCCGGATCTCCCGGCCTGCAGACCACACCGGCCTGCGCCCGGCGCACGACCTCTGATGCCTCCCCGGCGACGGCCATGACGACCGGCTTCCCCACGGCCATGTACGCCTGAGTCTTCTGGGGAATGCTGACCCGTGTTAAAGGGTCGTCCTTGAGGTGGACGAGCAGCGCATCGGCCTCGGCCAGGATGGGGACGACGTCCTGAGGCGCCTGCCGGGGGAGGAACCGTACGTTCCCGATCCCTCGGGAGGCGACCAGCTCGGTGAGCCTGGCCGTCTCCACGCCGTCGCCCACGAAGAGGAACCGCACGTCGGGCCGGTCCTGCAGGAGGTCGGCGGCCAAGACCACCGACTCCAGCGCCTGCACGGGACCCATGGTGCCGGCGTAGACGACCGTGAAGGCGCCCTCTGGCTGTACGGGCGCTGCGGGGCGTGAGCCGTTCGCGCCTTGACGCATGGCGTCCTCGTCGCACCAGTTGAAGATCACCGACGTCTTTTCCTCGGGGACGCCCCGGTCGACGAGAGCGCGCTTGAATCCCTCGGTGGGGACGATGATGCGGGCCGCGCGGCGGTAGCTCAGGCGGCACCAGCGGTCGACCAGCTCGACGGCCCAGCCGCTCCGCAGCATCCCCGAGGACTCGGCGCTCTCGGGCCACAGGTCCTGCACGTCGAGCACATAGGGCACCCGGGCGATCAGCTGGAAGGCGAGGGCGGGGAGCACGAGGGTGATGGGGCCTTCGTAGACGTGGACGACGTCGAACCGCCGAAGGTCGAGCAGCGCCGGCCCCAGGACCGTGGCCGCCGCCGCCAGGCTGACGTAGTTGGCGAAGCGGTGGAGCGCCCGGTTGTCGTGGCTGGGGTAGACGGCGACCCGGGTGACGCGAATGCCGTCCAGGTACTCCCGGGCCCACGGTCGCATGCGGTAGCCGTCGTACAGCCGGCCTGAGGGGTAGTTCGGGAAGCCGGTCAGGACCTCGACGTGGTGGCCCCGGCGGGCAAGCTCCTTGGCGAAGGAGAGCCCTTTGAGGTGCGCCGGTTCAGGCTGGAAAAGCTGGGTCAGCAGCAGGATGTTCACGGGCCGCCCATGCCGCCGGCCGCCCTCAGGACCCCGACGGTTCGCGCCGCCGTTCGTGCCCAGGAGTACTCGGCGATGGCCGCCCGCCGTTTCTCGACGACGCTCGCCGGCGACTCCAGCGACACCTCGTCGAGGAGGCGGTGCAGCTGGTCGCCGGGGCAGGTGGCGTCGAAGAGGTCGGCGTACTCCCGGTTCCACGGGAAGTCGACTCCGACGATCGCCCGATCGGGGCGGAGGACGGCCGCCTCGAGAAGGACATTGGGACATGCTTCGGCCCTGGAGACCATCACCAAGACGTCCGACATGCTCACCTCCGACAGCAGCTCGCCGTGCGCGAGAGAGCCCAGCCACCGCACACGTTCCGCGACTCCATGCTTGGCCGCCAGGTCTTTCAGCCACGAAGCATACGTCGGTTCCATGATCGGCCCCGCCAGACGCAGCTCCCAGCGTCGGCTGGTACACCTGGCGACGGCGTCGATGGCCAGCTCGATGCCCTTGTAGGAATAGATCGAGCCGGCCACGGTCAGCGTCAGCGTGTCTCCGGAGGGTGGTGCCGACGCCACCGGCATGTACGGCTGCACCCCGTGGTGGACGACCTCCGTCCGCCGCCGGCCCCACATGGGCACCAGCGTCTTGGTGTAGTGCGAGACGGCGATGAGCCGCCGGCTGCGGAGCGCCGACACACCGATCGAGGCGGCGACGACCTGGAGGTAGAAAGCCAGGCGCCCGCGTTGGTCCTGCAGGTCGCGGCGCCGAGCCGCGTTCTGGACGAGGGTGACCGAGCGCGACAGCGGCCCGGCATAGGCGGTGTTCCCTAGACAGAACGTCACCGCCGGACGGTACTGCCGTCGCAGGCGGCGGGCCTGGATGCTCGACCGGAGGAAGTGCCCCGCCGACCCACCCCGTCCGCTGCTGGTGAGAGGGACGACCTCGACGTCGCGGCCCGTTCCCAAGCGGTCGGCGCTCTGGCCGGGAAGGGCGACGACCACCCTGCCGTCCCACGCCGCGGCGATCGAGGGCAGACCCTCCTCCAGGTATCGCAGCGGGCCGCCGCTGCTCGCCGACGGGGCAAGAACGAGCAGCGTCCCCGTCACCCGGCCGACGCCGGGACCCGCCGGCTCACGCCCCGCCCGCACGGGCCCGGTGCGGACGACGTCGACCTCGCTCGAGGAGATCAGGTCTCATCAACTGACCATGTCCGCAGCCCGCTCGTTCGACACTTCGACGGCGTACTCACGCCGCCACAGCTCGAAGAGAACCAGCGCGTAGATCCGCTCCGCGTTGGACCGCCCCTCGCGCTGGAGGGTGAAGAGCCGCTCGACCTCGCCGCGGTCGAAGACGGAGTCGGGGTCGCGCAGCACGTCCTCGGCCCAGGGGGCCCAGCTGCCACGGAACCACGCGTCGAGGGGCAACGAGAAGCCCTGCTTGCGGTTGAGATCGAGCTCCTTCGGGAGCAGCTTGCCGGCCAGCAGGCGCGGGAGCACCTTGCCGGCGTCGGCCGTGGCCTTGTGCGTCGCCGGCACGCGCCCGAACGCGAAGTCGACGATGCGCCGATCGAGGAACGGCGACCGCAGCTCCAGCGACGCCAGCATGCTGGCCCGGTCGACCTTCACCAGGATGTCGTCGACGAGGTAGGTCTCGAAATCCACAGCAAGCAGCCGGTGCGGGAGCGGCCACCGGGCGTCGTCGTGCAAGCGGGCTTTGCCCGCTTCCGGTGCGGCCACGTCGCCGTTCAGCAGCGGCCCCAGGACACGCCGGCGGTGACGGGCGTCGAAGTGCACGTTCACGTGCGCCAGGCTGGCCGCCTCGTCGGCCAGGAGCGCCAGCAGGTAGTTGCGCCCCTTCTGCCCGAGGTCCATGCGGGACGAGACCACCGAGGCGGCGCCGGCGCGCACCGGCGCAGGGACGAGCCGCCGGAGCCCGCCGTAGCGCTGCAGGGCACGGTGATGGGGGTAGCCCCCGAAAAGCTCGTCGCCACCGTCGCCGCCGACGGCCACGGTGGCGTGCCGGCGGATCATGCGCGACAGCAGGTAGGTGGGCAGCATCGACGAGTCGGCCATGGGCTCGTCGAACTGGCGCGCCATCTCGCCCACCAGGCTGGTGTCGATGTCGGTGGCCGGCAGCTCGGTGTGGTCGGTGCCGAAGTGGCGGGCGACGATGCGGGCGAAGGGGCCCTCGTCGGACGCCTGCACACCAGGGAAGACGACGGTGAACGTCTTGGGCGGGGTGGCCGAGATGCCGGCAGCCACGGCGGTCACGAGGCTGGAGTCGACCCCGCCGCTGAGCAGGATGCCGACCGGGACGTCGGCATCGAGGCGCAGCCGCACCGAGTCGGTGAGCAGCTCCTCGAGCTCGTCGACCAGTTCGGCCTCGTCGGCGGCGCCGGTCATCGCCGGCGCCGGCAGCCTCCAGTGGTACCAGCGCCTCGACGAGCCACCGCCCAGGTCGTACACCATGGCCTGGCCCTGCTCGAGCTTGCTGAAGCCCTGCAGCATGCACTGGTCACGGGGCACGTAGCCATAGGCCAGATAGTGGTTCAGCGAGCGGAGGTCCACCCGCCGGGGAACGCTGGGATCGGCCAGGAGCGCCTTGAGCTCGGAGGCGAACATGAGCCGGGAGCCGTCGTCGTAGAGGAAGAGCGGCTTCTCGCCCGCGGGGTCACGGGCCAGGAACAGCTGGTTCTTCGACGAGTCGTACAGCGCGAAGGCGTACATGCCGTTGAGGTGGTCGAGGCAGTCCACGCCCCAGCGCCGGTAGGCCTCCAGCAGCACCTCCGTGTCACAGCTGGAGCGGAAAGCGTGGCCGGCGCCCTGGAGTTGCTCACGGAGGGCGCGGTGGTTGTAGATCTCGCCGTTGAACACGAGGTGCAACGAACCGGTGGCGTCGTGCATGGGCTGGGCGCCCGCCGGCGAGAGGTCGAGGATGGACAGGCGCCGCTGCGCCATCCACAGTCGCCCTGTCGGGTCCCACCACGTGCCGGCGTCGTCCGGGCCGCGGTGGCGCATGCTGTCCCGCATGGAATCGGCCAATCCGGGGGAGGTCGCGACGGCGGTGGTCGAGGCGACACCTACAATCCCACACATGCGGGAGTCCCCCGTCCTGGCCTCGGCTCGGCAACTTCGCCTGATCACTGCTCATGGTAGCGGCTGCCCCTGGGCAGTCCTTACGGCTGGATTGTCGCGCTGACCGGCCGGCGGGGCGCCGGCTGATGGACCGTCACCGGCGCAACTTCGTCATCGGCGTCTCCGGGCTCACCGCGGCCGCCGCCGGTGGATGGGTCCTCCGTGACCTCGACGGCGACGTCGACGTCAAGGAGCCCACGCCTCCCCGGGAGTCGCGGGGCCCCTCCGACCGTGAACGGCCCAGCGTCGCCGACCACGGTGTCGTGGGCGACGGCGTCGCCGACGACACCGATGCCATCGAAGCGGCGATCGCCGTGGCCCTGGGGGAGACGGGATCGCTGCGCGGGGGCCGGATCGTCTTCCCCACAGGGGTCTACCGCATCACCCGCACCGTCGTGATCGAGCAGGCGGCCGCCGTCGTGGAAGGGGTCAATGGAGGCTCCGTCCTGGCCTGGGACGGTCCCCCGGGCGAGCCGATTCTGCGGCTGGACTACTGCCAGGGAACATCTATCTCGGGCCTGCGGTTCGTCGGCAAGGCGACGTCGAGACCCAGTGCCGCCGTGTCGATCCGCACGCTCGAGCCTCACCCCAACGGTTCGAACTTCAACACGCTGTCCTCGATACGGATCGGCGACACCGGCTCGCCCGCCCATCAGTTCGACACCGGCATCCTGATGGAAGGCGACGACGTCGGCGCGGTCAACAACCGTTTCGAGATGATCTCCATCGCCAGCTGTGTCACCGGTGTGAGGATCACGCGCCCGAGCTACGTGCGGAACGCGTTCATGGGGTTGAAGATCGGGCGTTGCGACGTCGGGTTCGAGTCCAATGCCGGCATGTCCAACTCGGGGGCGAACTGGGTGTTCGATGCAAGTGCGGCGACCGACATCGCCCTCGGTCCGGGGTCGAGGCTGCGGGTCAAGGGTTTCGTCAGCCGGCAGAGCGCCCGCCTGGCCAGGACCGAGTCCTCGTCGCTGATGATCCGCGACGGGAGTTGGGAGATGGGCCCCCGCATGGCCTCCGACGGCGTGGTCATCGCCGGGAGGAACGGGAGCGGTCGGTCCTTCCTCCGCCTCGAGGACTTCGACTTCACCGACAATGGCGCCACGGTCCCGCCCCGGATCGCGTGGCAGCCGGCCTCCCAGGTCTTCCTCGGCAACTTCGCCGGCCCGCCCAATACGCCGTGACGTGGCCCCTAGGGTGTTGACGATGACGGCAGCGGCAGTCGACGGCGCGCGCCGACGATGAGCGTTCTCACCGGCGACCTCCAACGTTCCCCTCTCCTGCTGACCCGTCGGTTGGCCGTTGCCCTGAGCGCGGCGGTGCTCGGAGGCGTGGCCGTGTCGTTGGCGCCGATCGGGCCCCTCACCATCTGCCTGGCCGCGTTCGTCGGCAGCGTCGTGCTGCTCGAGGTGCTTCGCCGGCAAGCGGATCCAGCGGTGCCGTGGTGGATGGCACACGTGTCCATCATTCCCTGGGCCACGATCGTCCTGCCGCCCTGGGTGTTCTTCGTCGGCGAGGGGCGCTGGTCGCTCCTCGGCGTCCCGCTCAGCCTCTCCCTCACCCACACCTGGACCATCCATCTTCTGGCCCTCCTGGGCCTGACCGCGGGAGCGGCGGTCGCCCTCGTTCCCCGCCGTCCCAGGGTCCTCTCCGACGCCGAAGGCGTGAACTGGCCCAAGGTCTCGGCCTGCATCGGCGGAGCCATGGCCCTGTACTTCGTGTCCTTCGTGCTGGCCCAGCGGCCCCTGGCCGCCCTGTGGCGGCTCAGCGGCGACATCACCTACTTCGACAACCCCGACCAGGCGACGGGTCTGGGCGTGCTCGAGTACAGCACCACCGTCGCCACTGGCATCCTCCTGGTGGCCGCCGCCGTCCGGCGCCGCGACCACCCCTACCCCTCGATGACCGAAGTCGGCTGGCTCCTGCTCCTGACCGTCATCACCCTCGGCAGCGGTTCCCGGGGGCGCCTCTACCTGGTGGTCGTCGGCTGGCTGCTCATCCAGGTCCGGCCCATGTTCACCCGGGCGTCGGCCATTGGCCGCGCCGGGCTCACGATCGCCGGCGCCGCTGTGATCATGCTCGCCCTCTCCCTGGCCGGCACCATCTCGGTGCTCAGGACACGAGGTGCAGAGAACCTGCAAGGGACGTCGGTGGAGCGCGCCATCCGAGGCTTCGACGTCATCGGGTCCGGCGAGCTACTGGCCATGCGGGGGGGCACGCCGGGCGTGCTGGACGGTCGCTCCTACACCGAGTTCCCCCAGCTCCTGATCCCCCGCCGGTACGCCGGAGCGGCCAAGATCACCCCGTCGGCCGACGACCTGGTGCGCGACCGCATCGACCCCAACGCCGGCTTCAGCGCGCCGTTCTGGTTCGAGCCGATGCTGAACTTCGGGAAAGCAGCCGCCTTCTTGTTCTCGGCCGGGCTCTCGTGGCTGGCCGTGACCCTGCTGCGGCGATCGTCCGACCGGGTGGGCAACCGCTTCGCGGCCTGCGTCCACCGGCTCGGCCCGGTCTGGGTGCTGCTGGGGTACCTGGCCCTGAGCCGCCTCACCGGCCTTCAGCTCCTGCTGACGATCGGGTCGCTGGTCGGGGGCGTCTACGTCGGCTCGCGGTGCGTGCGCTCGATGGTGTCCCACCTGTTGCCCGGCTGACGAGCGTCAGTTCCGGCCGTTGACGAACCAGTCGACGGTGGCCTCCAAGCCCGTGACCAGGTCGGTCGGGGCGATCTGGGGGAACAGCTCTCGCAGAAGGGTCTGGTCGGCCTGGGAATCACGGACGTCGCCGGCGCGAGGCTCGCTGTGCTGGCGCTTGAGGGCATGACCGAGGATGTCCTCCAGCAACCCGATCACCGTGAGGAGGTCGGTCCGGCCACCGAAGGCCAGGTTGACCGGGCGCTCATAGGTGACCTGGCGCAGGACAGCGTCGACCAGCACGCTCGTCAGGCTGTCGACGAAGGTGAAGTCGCGGGTCTGCAGACCGTCTCCGTGCACGGGTAGGGGCTCGTCGGCCAGGGCGGCGCTGACGAAGGCGGGGATGACCGCGGCGTAGGCATGGCCGGCGTCCTGCAGGGGGCCGAAGACGTTGAAGAAGCGGAAGGCCAGCACGCCGAGGCCGAAGGACTGCTGGTAGGCGAGGGCGTACGCCTCGGTGGCCAGCTTGGACGCGGCATAGGGGCTCAGCGGCTGCGGGGTCAGGTCCTCGTGCTTCGGAAGGGTCGGGTTGGCGCCGTAGACCGACGAAGAGGACGCCACCACGACATGGCCGACGCCGTGCCGGCGGGCGGCCTCGAGCACGGCGACCGTCCCGCTGGCGTTGGCCTCGTGGCTGGCCACGGGATCGGAGATGGAGCGGGGCACCGAGGGGCGGGCGGCGAGATGGACCACCGAGGTGGCCGACACGAAGGCCTGGTCGAGCGCGGCGAGGTCGAGGATGCTGCCCTCGACGACCGAGACGCCGGGGTCGGTGAGGTTCGACCTCTTGCCGGTGGAGAAGTCGTCGACGACGACGACCTCGGTCACCTGAGGCTGCCGGCGCAGGGCGCGCGAGAGATTCGCTCCGATGAACCCCGCACCGCCGGTGACGACGACCTTCACCTCGCGAGACTACGCGCTTCAGGCGCTGCGAACGGTCAGACCATTCCCCGCCGGCGCCTCCATGGCGCCCCGAAGTCGGGAGAGCTCCCGGCGGAGCTCCGACACCTCCGCCCGGATGACCTCGAGGGTCTCCGCCAGTCCGTCGGTCGCCGCCGGTTCCGCCTTAGGCGCGTCCAGGAGATCGCCGATCCGGGCCACTTCGTGGCGGAGGTCCCGCGGCAGCGACGCGAGTCCCTCGAGGCCGGCGAGTTGGCCCCTGAAGGCGCCGACCTCCGAGCGGACCGTCTCCGCGAGCTCGACCGCGGCGTAGAAGCTCGCCTCCGACGACGACGCCAACCCACCGATGTGGGCGTCGACCGCTGCCGTCACCCGCTCGTTGATGTGCTCCTCGGTCGTGGCCAGCCCGGACTTCCAGGCCGCCATGAGCTCGTACACCGCGACGGCGAGCTGATGACTGAACGCGGCTTCGAGCTCGGTACGTACGGAGGCCAGGTCGCTGCTGCGGACCGGTTCCGACTGGTCGGCGGCGCGGCCATCTGAGACGCGGGCGACCTCGCCCCGCGACCGGCGCTCCGCCGCCGGCGCCGGCTGGCCGTTGCCACTGGGTTGCGCCGAGTCCGCCGGGGCGAAATCGTCGGCCGGAAGCAGGTGCGCGTCGGAGCCCAGCTCCGCTTCCCCGTCGGGGCCCCACAGCTCCGTGACGTCGATGGGATAGTGCAGATGGTCTGCCATAGCCGGCTCGCGCAGCCTATCCATGGGCCACCGGCGGTAAACGGGGCCGTGGTTCAGGCCTTCTTCTTGCTGGACGCCAGCTTGCGGACAGGGGCGAGGGGCGGCGTCGGCTCTCGACGGTCTTGCGGAGAGCGTCGAGCTCTTCGCTCTGCGTCGGTGATCTCCCGGTGGAGAATGATCGGAGCGGCTCAACGCCGACACGTGGCTGGCCGCCCGGGACGCAGCCGCCGCGGCGGCGTCCGAGCTCTACGCCAGGGATGCGAGCTGTTGGTTGAGCTGCCGCCGCTCCCGGAGGAGATCGTCGATTCCGGCGGTGCCGCCGGCCATCCGGCCCACCTCGGCGCCCTTGGGCCCGACTCGCGGCCCCTTGGCAGCCTCGTCGAGGGCCGGCGAGACCCGCACGCAGGTCTCGAGCCGGTCCTCGATGTCGGCCTGCCCGTCGGCCACCCGCTTCACTGCGCTTCACGTCGCCGATCTCACTGCGGAGAGCGCCCAGGCCGGCGTCGAGTGCTGCGTGCAGCTCGTTAAGCTCGGACAGCTCGTCCTGGTTCTGCCGACCCTGCTTCTCGAGCGCCAGCCCGTTGACGATGTCGGCCGGCTGCGGCCGCAGCCCGGACGTCGGCCAACCCCTCCCCTAAGGGTGGCCGACTCGGCGTCCTTGGGCGGTCACCGCCGCCTCAACTCCGGGCTCCAGACGCTCCTCAAGCTCACCATAGGCGCGTCTCGAGCGCCTTGGCCCTGTCGTGGTCCTCGCCGGCGCCCGCGGCCAGGCGTCGTTCGAAGTCGTCCAGCCGGCGAGCCAGCTCCTCGTTCGGCCGCGCCAGCCGCTCCAGCTCAAGGGTCAGGGGCCGCGGCGACGCGCCGTTCGCCCCAGTGGTTGTCTGCGCTGCGACGCAGTCCGTACACACGAAGGGGCCCGGCGCGTGGTCCAGGTCGCCGAGGCTCAGCACAGGTAGCGCAGGCACCTGCCGGCCACAGCTGGTGCAAGTCACCAGCCGGCTGAAGTGCGTGGCGTTGCCCGGAGAACCATCCGGACGTTCCTGAAGATCGGATCGCCCCGCTCCGTCTTGCCCACGACCTGCGGCTTTTGCCGCAGCGTTCGCAGCGCGACCCAGTTGGCCCGGTTCTGCCGACGCGGCGGTAACGACATGCTGGCGATTTGGCCAGGCTACGTCAGCGCCTGGGTCTGCTCTCATCGAGGAGCACCTCGGCGATGCGTTCCCCCACCTTCCCGTCCCACAATTCGGGCCGGCGTGAGAGCGGACAGCTCATACTCCTGGTAGGCGGACAAGAACCTCCTCGCTGACGGACAGGAAATCTCCCGACCGGCGGACAGCAGACCTCCAGGTTCTAGGTCCACCACCCCGGTTCCTCCGGTGG
>Ga0247719_1000119_pt1 | contig 54975 bp, 55 predicted proteins | sample 41E_DmetaG_FD_189046 | JGI IMG/M metagenome (GOLD analysis project Ga0247719, IMG submission 189046) | Soil microbial communities from hillslope of Landscape Evolution Observatory, University of Arizona, Oracle, AZ, United States - 4-1-E_D | ecosystem: Engineered > Artificial ecosystem >...
CCTCGGGGCCACGCTCCCCCGGGACCGGGAAAGCTGAAGAACGCCGAGCGGCATCGCGCGGCCATGGCGTACGAAAACCTCCTCCTCGAGCGCGAAGGGGCGCTCGCCATCCTCACGATCAACCGGCCCAAGACGCTGAACGCTCTGAACGGCCACACCCTGGAGGAGCTGGAGCGCGCGCTCCTCGAGCTTCAACGCGACACGCACACGCGCGTCGTCATCGTCACCGGATCCGGCGAGAAGGCGTTCATCGCGGGCGCCGACATCGCGGAGATGGCGAACATGGGCGCCGTCGAGGGCGAAGCGCACGCCCGGCGAGGACAGCGCGTCGTCGGCCTCCTCGAGAGCATGCCGCAGGTGACCCTCGCGGCGATCAACGGCTACGCGCTCGGCGGCGGCACCGAGGTGGCCCTCGCCTGCGACCTGCGCATCGCCGCCGATTCCGCGCAGCTCGGTCTTCCCGAGGTGTCGCTCGGCGTCATCCCCGGCTTCGGCGGCACGCAGCGCCTCGCGCGCCTCGTCGGCCGCGGCCGCGCGCTCGACCTCATGCTCACGGGCCGCCGCGTGAAGGCCGACGAAGCCGAGCGCATCGGGCTCGTGAACCGCGTCGTGCCGAAGGAGAAGCTCATGGAGGAGGCGCGCGCGACGGCGGCCGCCATCCTCGCGAACGGCCCCGTCGCGGTCCGGCTTGCGAAGGAGGTCGCGAACCGCGGCCTCGAAACGGACCTCGCGACCGGTCTCGGTCTCGAGGAGAAGGCGTTCGGCCTCGTCTTCGCGACGCACGACCAGAAGGAGGGCATGAAGGCCTTCATCGAGAAGCGTCCCGCGAAGTTCGAGGGCCGATGATCCGCGCGAGACGCGCGGCGCGTGAGGGTCAAGAAGAAGAATCCGGGGGAAGCGGGCGCGTGCCGGCGCCCGACTTCCCCGGGGTGTGTGCCGTACCTTGCAGCGAATCCCTCGCTTTTGCAACCGACTCGAACGAGCCTGACGTCGGGGGTCCAGGGGGCAGAGCCCCCTGGTCCACGGGAGGGGCCGCGGCGTTACGCCGCCGCGGCGAGCACGAATCCAGAGGTTCGTGCGGATCCAAGGGAGGGGGCGGATAGCCCCCTCCCTTGGCACGAAGTCGCACGAGCCCGCAGGCTCGTGCGACGGAGTGCCGCTGATCTAACCGAGGCTGAAGAGCCCGAGGAGGAAGGCGCTGAACTTCGCCGTGAGGTCGTAGTCCACCTTCGTCTCCGCGACGCCCTTCTTGAGGCCGTCGAGCTTGCCGTCGAGACCCGCGCTTGCCGACCCGGCCGCGTTCGTGGCGTCCGCGAGGATGCCGTCGAGCGCCGCTTCGGTCTCGGCCTTCGCGTCCATGCTCGTCGCGAGGGCGGCCTCGGCCTGGGCCTGCAGGCCGCCGCGGGCCTGCTTTTCGGACCCGGCGACGACGTCGACGATCATGGTGACCGCGCCGTGCGCCGCGTTGATGATCTCACCGACGGCCGCGCTGGCCGCGTCGATGGCGGCGTTGAACTGCGCCGTCACGGAGACCTGCGAGTGCTGGGCGGCCTTCTGGGCGCCCTTCACGTTCTCGTCGAGCTTGAGGTTCGCGTAATAGTCGAGGTTCGCCGCCGCCTCGGGCGCGTACACCTCGGGCGGTGCGAGGTCCGCCGTGTATCCCACGTCCGCCGTCGACTCCTGCACGACGCGCGTGGCCCAGTCCGCCTTCATGCTGGACTGCGCCGAAGCCAATCCCGCCACGGCCACGAGACCGAGCAGGAGGAGCGCGAACGCGCGGAAGCCGCGGAAGCGGGCGGTCGTCTTTCGAGCCGGGGACTTGTTGTTCGCAACCATGTGCGTCACCAGGCTAACCTCGCCTCGGGGGGTGATAAGCAACCTGGATGCGGGTGTGAAACGGCGGGTTGGACATGGCGTCTACAAGACTCCTTTTTGACCACGCCCGCGTGGCAGGCGCATGCGCCAGCTCCTGGCCTTCGCCCTCGCCGCCGCCCTCGGGCTTGCGGGCTGCCTCGGTGCGTCGAGCGACCCCGAGGCCCCCCCGAGCGAGGTCCTCACGAACAGCTCGGGCGGCGACCGCCCGGAGCCGACCCGCGGCAACGTCTCGACCGGCCCCTCGGCGCCCCCGGACCTGAACCTCACCTTGGAGACGGCCCCGAAGCTCACCGTCGGCGAATGGTGGCGGATCAAGTTCTCGAGTCCCTTGGACGGTCTCGAGGTCGAGTTCGTCCGCGTCGTCGCGGGGGAGACGGATGAGCACTACCTCTTCGGGATGCCGCACGAAGGATGGTACAAGGAGGCCGTCATCTACCACACGCCGGCCTTCGGCGAGGTCAACAAGGCGGACCTCTCATACGACACCCACGACGAACTCTTCCGCCCCCTCCAGTTCCCGCTCGTCGACGGCGCGACGTGGAAGACCACGTTCTCGGGCCGCCCCGAGGTCACCGCGACGGTCAAGGTCCTCGACGATGGCACGGCCAAGATCACGTACTCGGGCGGGACGAACGCGGCCGGCCAGCCTACGCAGGCCTACGAGGCCATCTACGATCCGAAGATCCACGAGATCCGCTCCTTCACGGACAAGACGACCGTGAGCTTCGAGGTCATCGACCACGGCTACGGCTTCGAGGGGTGGATCACGATCCCCCGGGGCGAGGACCTGGTGTTCATCCACGGCCGCTTCGCGGGCATGGGCTTCGGCCTGCAGCCCGCGCTCCCGACCGAGGAGATCGAGATCACCGAGGACTACAATCGCGTGACCTTCGTGCAGATCGTGGGCCTTTCGCTGAATCCGGCGCTCCACGGCGTGGGGCTCTATCGCGAAACGGTCACGGATCCGGAGGGAAAGACCTACGTCACGGAAGCGACCGCGGCCGGGACGTACAAGATCCAGTTCTTCGAGAACGCGAACCCGAAGGGCAAGTGGAAGCTCGAGCACATCGCGATCGGTCCCGGCGTCGCCTTCACGGAGGGGATCGCCTACCACCAGTACGACATCCATCTCCCGGACGGCCGCACGCGGGGCGACCACAGCCACCACGTGACCCGTTGACGGGAACGGCTTAAGTCCCCGGTCGGGCCTCGCGGACGCATGTCCCGCGACATGGCGCGCGAGGTCCGGCTCCAGCGTCTCGATGCGGCAGGCGGCGAAGCCCGCGCGGACGCTGTCGCCGTCGAGGAGCCGCTCGAGATCCGCGTGAACCACCGCGCGGCGGCGGTGGTGATGCGCACGCCGGGCCACGACGAGGACCTTGCGCTCGGCTTCCTCGCGACGGAAGGCGTCATCGCCTCGCGCGCGGACGTGCTCGGCTTCGCGCCGCACGCTGCCCCGAACGTGGTCACCGTCAACGTTCCGCCCTCCGTCGCGGGCGCCGTCTCGTTGGGCCGCAATTTCTACGCTTCATCCTCCTGCGGCGTTTGCGGGAAGGGCACGCTCGAGTCGCTCGCGATCCGTCATCCCCCCGTCCCCGAGGATGGTTTTGCGATGTCGCGCGCGACGCTCTTCGAACTCCCGGAGCGCCTCCGCGCGGCGCAGCCGACCTTCGATCGCACGGGCGGCCTGCACGCCGCGGGCCTCTTCGATGCCGAGGGGAACCTCGTCGCGCTACGCGAGGACGTCGGCCGCCACAACGCGGTGGACAAGATCGTAGGCTGGGCCCTGCGCGAGGATCGCACGCCCCTCGCGGGTCATGCGCTCCTCGTGTCGGGCCGCGTCGGGTTCGAGATCGTGCAGAAGGCGGTCGCGGCCGCGATCCCGATCGTCGCCGCGGTCTCGGCCCCGTCGAGCCTCGCGCTCGAGACCGCCGACGCGTTCGGCGTTACCGTGGCGGCGTTCCTGCGCGACGGGAAGGTGAACGTCTACACCCATCCGCGCCGCGTCCTTTGACCGCGGCGAGCCTCGGCTTTATGGGCGGCGGGGCGGTTCCCGGCGCATGCCCCTCCCGCGGAAGCCCTTCGCGACGCGCCTCAAGGAAGCCGTCCCGTTCGGGCTCCTCGTCGAGAGCAAGCCGCGCCATTATCGCGAGATGCTCAAGGTCGCCTGGGAGAACCGCGACAACGCGGCCTACGCGTTGCGCATCCTCCGCCACGGCGTCTGCGACGGGTGCTCCCTCGGGCCGAACGGCCTCAAGGACGACGTCATCCCGGGCACGCACCTCTGCCTCACGCGCCTGAAGCTCCTGCGCCTCAACACGATGGGGCCCATGCGCGAGGAGGACTGGAGCGACATCGAGCGCCTTCGGGCCATGTCGAACCGGGAGCTGCAGGCGCTCGGCCGCATCCCCTTCCCGCTCCTCCTCGAACCCGGCGCGAAGGGCTTCCGGCGCATCGATTGGGCGGAGGCTCTCGCCATCGTCACGCGGCGCCTCGAGCGCACCGCGCCCGACCGCCTCGGCTTCTTCGTCACGTCGCGCGGCCTCACGAACGAGCCCTACTATGTCGTGCAGAAGCTCGCGCGCGCCCTCGGCACGAACAACGTGGATCTGTGCTCGCGCCTCTGCCACGCGCCGTCCGTCTCAGGCCTTCGCGAAACCATAGGCTGGGGCGCGCCCACGTGCTCGCTCTCGGATTTCATCGGGACGGATCTCCTCATCCTGTTCGGAACGGACCTTCCGAACAACCAGCCCGTTTCCACCAAATACATGCACGTCGCCCGCAAGCGGGGGACGCGCATCGTCGTCGTGAACCCCGTCCTCGAGCCCGGCCTGGAGCGGTACTGGATTCCGAGCGTGCCCTCGAGCGCGCTCTTCGGCACGCCGCTTTGCGACGCGTTCTTCGAGGTGAACGTCGGCGGCGACGTCGCGTTCATCCACGGCGTCCTCAAGGCGCTCTTCGAAGCGGGCCTCGAGGACAAGGCGTTCATCGCGGAGCAGACGACGGGCTTCGACGCGTTGCGCGAGCACGTCGCGAAGCTTTCGTGGGGCGAGCTCGAATCGCGATCCGGCGCGAAGCGCGAGAAGATGGAGGCCTTCGCGCGTATGTACGGCGAGGCTTCGAGCGCGGTCATCGTGTACAGCATGGGCCTCACGCAGCACAGCTTCGGCGTCGACAACGTTCGGAGCGTCGTCAACCTCGCGCTCGCGAAAGGCAACGTCGGTCGTCCGAAGACGGGCATCATGCCCATCCGCGGCCACTCCGGCGTGCAGGGCGGCGGCGAATGCGGCGTCGACCCCGAGAAGCTCCCCGGCGGCGTGCCGCTCACGGCCGAGAGCGCGAAGCGCTTCTCCGACCTCTGGGGCTTCGACGTCCCCGTCGAAAAGGGCCTCATGACGGGCGAGATGCTCGAGCGCGCGGCGCGCGGCGAGATGGACGTTCTCTATTCGCTCGGCGGCAACCTGCTCGAGACGATGCCGGACCCGCGCTTCATGCGCGAGGCGCTCGCGTCGGTGCCGCTGCGCATCCACCAGGACATCGTCCTCAACACCTCGACCGTGCTCGACGCGGCCGAGGCCGTTCTCGTCCTGCCCGCCCAGACGCGATATGAGCAACGATCGGGCGGGACTTCCACGAGCACGGAGCGCCGCATCCGCTTCACGCCCGAGATCGAAGGACATCCAGTGATCGGCGAAGCGCGACCCGAGTGGGAGATTCCCGCGCTCATCGGGCGCGCCATGGGAAAACCGGGCTTCGCGTACCGGGATTCGGCCGAGATCCGCGCCGAGATGGCGACGTCGATGCCGATGTACGCGGGCGTGGAGACGCTCGAGAAGCAGGGCGACTGGGTGCAATGGGGCGGCGAGAGGCTCGGCGCGGACGGGTTCGTGAACATGCCCGACAGACGCGCGCGCTTCAGCGTCGTCGCGCTCCCTCCGCGGCTCGTGCCCGAGGGCCGCTTCCTTCTCACGACGCGTCGCGGGAAGCAGTTCAACAGCATCGTCTTCGGCGACAAGGATTACCTGCTGAGGAACGGCGACCGCGAGGACGTGTTCCTCCACGCGGACGACCTCGCGCACCTGGGTCTTGCGGACGGCGATGACGTCATCCTCTCGAACGAGACGGGAACCCTGCGCGCGACGGCGCGCGCGGGTCCGATCGCGCGGCGGCACGTGCAGGCCTACTGGCCCGAGGCGAACGTGCTCATCCCGAGGAAATACGACCCGATCGCGGGCGTGCCCGACTACAACGCGTTCGTGAGCATCCGTCGCGCGGAGCGCTGAAAAGGAGCGCGGGGCGCCCGCACGGGGCGCCCCGGGATGGCGGGGCTCAGGCCTTGAAGGCCGTGTAGCCCGACGGGATCGCATCCTGGAAGAAGGACACGGCGAAGTCGAACGGCTGCGAGGCCGAGGCGCCGCAGACCCAGGCGCGGAACCGGACCGTGCCGAGGCCCTTGAGGTCCGTCGCTTCGAGGTCCACGACGAGCGGCGACGTCGCGCCCTTCGCGCTCTTGATGAGCTTGCCCTCGGTGTTCTCGACGCGGTAGTAGAACTCCTGGACGGTGGGCCCGGACGGCTTGAAGGCCGCCTCGAACCGCGCGGCGGTCGTGTTCTTCGGGACGCTGAAGTCGTTCATGAACTTCGCGTCGGGCAGGTTGTACGTCGCCACGCCGCAGGCGCCGCCGCCCACGAGGTTGCCCTTGAACGTCTCGACCTTCGGGGCCGTCGCATTCGCGGCGAGGTCGCCTGCGGGATCGAGCCCGGTCGCAGGGTCTTCCGTTTCGGTCTTCGATCCGATGCAGCCCGCGAACGCGCCCGCGAGGATCATCGAGAGCGCGGCGAAGGCGAAGGTGGTGCGGTGGGTCATGGGGTTTCCATCCTACGATTCAAGAGCGGTGAAGTTGGCGGGGATCGCGTCCGACCAGAACGAGACGGCGCCGGTCCACGGCTGATCCGTCGCGACGCCCTCGCAGACGTACGTGTAGATCAGGATCCGGGGCGATGTGCCGATCTTCGCCCCTTCGATGTCGATCACGATCGGCGACGGACCGGCCTTGGTTCCGAGCGGCGCGAAATCATCGCTGACCACGGAGACCTGGATCGTGTTGCCGGACCGGCCGACGCCCGTACCAGCCGCCTTGTAGGCGACCTCGACGCGGGCGCTCGCGTTCGGGTGCTTGACCTCGATCGCTTCGGAGGAGGCGGATCCGTCCGCCGAGTTGAAGCAGAAGTCGGCGGCGCCCGCGCCGGCGGTCTTGCCCGTGAACGGGTGCACGCCGAGCGGAACGTTCGGGTCCGGGACCGTTTCGTTGATCGTGGTGTTTCCGGGATCGACGGTCGTGCTCGGGATCGACGGCGAGGGCGGGTCCACGGTCTCGGTCGCGCCGATGCAGCCGGCGGCGACGGCCGCGACGGCCATGGCGAGCGCAAGCGTGATCGTGCGGAGGGTGCTCGGCATGGGAATCTCGATCGCGCTCACACATTGGGCTCGCTTAAGGCTTCGCGTGAGCCCGTGGACCATCCGCTTCGACGGATATTAGAGGAAGGGGACGGGTTGCCGCCCGATGGACGTCTTCCTCGCGGGCGCGGGTGTCGCCCGGTTCGGCCGGCGGGAGGGATCCCTTGCCGACCTTGCCCGGGAGGCGGCCGCGGCGGCCCTGACCGACGCGGGTCTCGAGGCAGGCGACATCGACCATCTCTTCGTCGCGACCCAGTTCCCGGAAAGCCTCGCGGGTCAGGCGAACGCGGCCGCGTGGATCGCGGGCGCGATCGGCACGGTCCCGGCGCCCGCGACCCGGATCGAGACGGCCCCCTCCTCGGGCGCCGCCGCCCTGCACGCGGCCGTCGCCGCCGTCGGCGCGGGCCTCGCCGAGCGCGCCCTCGTCGTCGGGGCGGAGACGATGACGCGCGTCCCGACCGACGTCGCGAGCCGCGTCCTCGCCGACATGATCGATCCGCGCGAACGCCGCTACGGGCTCACGATGCCCGCGCTCGTCGCGCTCATGACGCGGCGCGCGATGCGCGATCACGGCGTGACACGCGAGGACCTCGCCCTCGCGGCCGTGAAGGCGCACGCCCACGGCGCCCGCAATCCGGACGCGCAATTCCGGAAGCCCGTCTCGGTCGAGGATGTCCTCCGCTCCCCTCTCGTCGCCGACCCGCTGCGCGTCTTCGACTGCGCCCCGATGTCGGACGGCGCCGCCGCCCTCCTCGTCACCGCGCGCCCGTCCCGCGTCCGCGTCGCGGGACTCGGCCAGGCGACCGACACGCTGAGCCTCGCCGAGCGGCCGGGAAACGACTTCCTCACGGGCTTCCGCGCAACGCGCCTCGCCGCGGACCAGGCCTTCGCGCGCGCGGGCTGGTCGCGGCGGGACGTCGACGTGCTCGAGACGCACGACGCGTTCACGCTCCTCGAGATCACGAACCTCGCCGACCTCGGCTTCGCCACGGTCGCGGAAAGCGCGGCGATGCTCCGCGCGGGCGAAACCGCACTCGGAGGGCGCCTCCCGACGAACCTCGGCGGCGGGCTCAAGGCGCGCGGCCATCCGGTCGGCGCGACGGGCGTCGCGCAGGTCGCCGAGCTCGTCCGTCAGCTTCGGGGCGAGGCGGGGCCGCGGCAGGCCGATCGCGCGCGTCGCGCGCTCGCGCACAACATCGGCGGTCTCGGGAACAACGTCCTCGTCACGCTCCTGGAGGCGGTGGCGTGAACGGGCGGCTCCTCAGCTTCACGGAGATCGCGATCCCCCCCGCGGGGTTCGAGCCGGATCGCGTCGTCGGCCTCGTGGCGCTCCCGGACGGGACGCGCGCGATGGCGCTACTCGCCTCGGGCGCGCCGGAGATCGACGCGCCCGTGGCGATCGAAGAGGGGCCGGACGGTCTGCTGCGGTTCCACGTCCTCGGTTCAACGCCTCCACCGCAAAGGTCATGAAACGAGACATCGGACCCAGGAAGGTGGCTCCCCGCGCCCCCGCCGCCCTGCTCCTCGCCGCCGTCCTGCTCGTCGCTGGCTGCCTGGGCGCGCCCGCGCCCCCGGACGAGGGGTCGGATCCCCCCGGCGGGTCGCCTCCTCCGGGAGGCCCGCCTCCGTCGACGCCGGGTCCGTCCCAGCCGACGCGCCCCGGCCCGTCGTCGCCCTCCTCGCCGCCCGTGGACCCGAACGAGGCTCCGCTCCTTCCGCCCGTCGCGCGCGCCGTCGTCGCGGTCATCGACACGGGCGTCAATCCCTACCACCTCGAATTCCGATCGGACGCGCCCGACTCCCGCCGGCACCCGAGCGAGTACATCGCGGGCTATCCCGCGGACGCCGAGGCGCTCCCGCTCACGCTCGACGGCGGCTCCTACGACGGCGCGCTCGCGGCCGACGCGGAGGTCTGGGAACGGGTCGAGCGCGGGAAGCTGTACTGGATTCCCGGCACGAAGATCGTCGGACTCATCTCCATCGCGCCCGAAGACGATTCCCTCTCGCAGGACGACGTCATTCCGGGCCTCGACGAGAACGGGCACGGGACCATGACCGCCTCGCGCGCCGTCGGCAACACCGTCGGCGCCTGTCCCGCGTGCCATCTCGTCGTCATCGGCGGCATCGGCGCGGCAAGCGGCGCCTGGGCGGCGGCTCAACCCTGGATCGACGTGCAGTCCAACTCCTGGGTGAGCATCGGCGCCACGGACAGCGCGACGCGCGCGGCCTACGCGAAGGCCGCGGCCTCGGGCCAGCTCGTGTTCGCCGCGGCGGGCAACGGGCTTGCCGGCATCCTCGGCGGCGTCGGCGAGCCGACGTGGATACGCACGCCCGCGGGCGCGCCCGGCGTCATCGCGGTCGGGGGCCACGACAACGGTAAGCTCACACCGTGGAGCGGCTCGGTGCCCCACGTCGTCGCCGACGCGTGCGGCTCGCCGAGCGCGGGCCATCGCAGCGTGGACCGCGTCGCGAACGAGGCGTCGGGCACGAGCGGCGCGACGCCCTTCGTCGCGGGGGCCGCCGCGCGCGCGATCCTCGAGGCGCGGTCCATCCTGGGCGATCCCCGCGTCGCCCATGCGGGCGCGCTCGCCTCCGGCTCGCCCACCGCGGCGGGGCCGCTCGGCGACGGCCAGCTCACGGTCGACGAGCTCGTACGGGCGCTCTTCCGCACGGCCGATCCCGCGCCGCGCGCGACGCCGCGCGACGGCGCGGCCTGCGACGGATCGATCGGCTCGCACATGACCCTCCCCGCGGGCGCCGGACTCGTGCCGAGTGACCTCGTCCGCTACTACTTCCAGGGCTACGGCGCCGTGAACGACGACACGATCGGAAAGCTCCTCGCCGTCGTCGCGGGCGACGCGAAGGAGCCCGAGCGCGCCGACGCGGACGCGTTCTATGCGCTCGATGGTTTCGCGCGCGACCTGTGATCATCCGGGCGCGGGTGCGGCGGGCCCCGCGGCCTTCGCGCGATTCCACCCGAGCGCGATGACGAGCGGCGCCGTCAAGGCCGCGAGCCAGAACGGCGCGGCGGCGCCGAATGTCGCGCCCGCGTACCCGAACGCGAGGGGCGCCACGCTCGACCCGACGCCGAGCGCCGTGCCATAGAGCCCGTTCGCGAGGCCGCGCTCGGCGGCGGGGGCCGCCCCGGCGATGAGCGTGAGGTTCGCGGGCACCATGACGCCCATGCCGAGGCCGGTCGCGGCCGAGAGGGCGGCGAGCGCCCATGGGTCGGTCAGGAACGGCGTGAGGGCGACGAACGCCGCGGAGACGGCCACGCCCGCGACGATGACGTTGCGCGCGCCGAAACGGGCGAGGAGCCGCGGCATGACGGAGCGCGTCGCCGTGGAAGCCACCTGCCGAACCGCGGTGAGGACGCCCACGAGGAAGGCGCCGAAGCCGAGCGCGACGAGGTAGACGGGAAAGAACGCGCTCAGGGTCGAGAAGAGCGTGCTGAAGGCGAGCGTGCCGACGACGCTCATCATGAGGTCGGGGTGGCGCAGCAGCCGACGCGCGCGGACGCCGACGCTGCCTTCGGGGCGGGGACCTTCAAGGCGAGCGGCCTCGGGCATGAGGGCGACAAGGCCGAGCCCGAGGAGACCCGCGACGGGGAAGACGAGGAGCGCAACCGCGAAGCCGTAGGTGTCCGCGACGGCTCCCCCGAGCGGCGGGCCCACGAGGAACGCGAGGCCGAGCGCCATCGCGTAGTTCGAGGTCGCGGCGTGGATCTCCCCCGGCGCCGCATGATCGAAGAGATACGCGTTCGCGGACACCCAGAAGATGCCGCTTGCGAAGCCGAAGAGCGCCTGCGCCGCCGCAAGCCACGCGGGCGACGCGGCGAGGACGTAGAAAGCGCCCGAGACCGCGGCCGTCCCGAACGCGGCGAAGAGGCCGAAGCGTCGGCCGCGACGGTCCGTGACGTCGCCGAGCGGGAGGCGGAGGAAGATCTGCATCGCGCCGAAGACGCCCGAGACGAGCCCGACGAGGAAGAGGCCCGCGCCGAAGGTGAGCTTCAGGTGCTGCGGGATGAGCGGCAGGCCGGCCCCCTGCATCAGCGTGAAGAGGAACGTCGCGACGTAGAGCAGGGTCAGCGGCCGCGCCACGTCGCCACGAGAGGCTTCCCCCACAAATAGACCGCGGGCGGTCGAAAGGCGTTTGTGGGACCCGCGCGATGGGCGGCCATGCGACCGCTCGCGGCCGGCGTCGTCCTTGCGCTCTTTGCGCCCGCGCTTGCGGGATGCCTCGCGCCCCCGGCCGCCCTCGACGCCCCCGACGCGCCGCGCACCGTCACGTTCCGCGGGGCGCGCGTCGAGACCGCGCTCGGGTCGTTCACGCTCGTGCTCTACCCGGAGGCCGCGCCGAAGACCGTCGCGAACTTCGAGGATCTCGCGCGGCGCGGATTCTACGACGGGACGCTCTTCCACCGCGTCGTCCGGCATTTCGTGATCCAGGGCGGCGATCCGACCGGAACGGGGCAGGGCGGATCGGACGCGACCGTGCCGCTCGAGACGAACGCCTCGTACTTCTTCTCGGCCGGCGCCCTCGGCATGGCGCGCGACCTCGACCCGGACTCGGCGACGAGCCAGTTCTTCGTGTGCGAATTCCCGCAGCCGCACCTCAAGGATCCGAAAGGCGCCGTCTCCGAGGCGTACGGGAGATTCACCGTGTTCGGTCAGGTCGTCGAAGGCATGGAGGTCGTGCGCGCCATCGGCCGGGTCGCGACGTGGCCCGCGCTCGACCGGCCGCGCGAGGATATTCCAATGAAGGTTTCCCTCGTCGACGTCGTCCTCCCGGAGGAGACGGCGCGAGACCTGCCGCTCCGCACCCTCGGCCGGTTCGCGAAGGACGGCGTGCGCTCGACGCTCGAGCTCCCGCGAGCGCTCGTCGCGGAACGCGAAGCGCGGGTCGCGTGGTACGTGGACGCGGAGGACGGCGCGCCGCCGCGGGGCCTCGCCCTCAAGGCGACGCCGCCCGAGGGCCCCTCCGTCACGACGACGCTCGCGCCCGCGCCCGACGATCCCGGCGTCCTCTCCGCGCGCGTCGCGTTCGCGACGCCCGGCACGTGGCGCCTCGCCCTCGTCGACGGCGGCCGTCACCTCGCCGAGGCCGACGTGGAGGTCGAGCCCGCGTGAGCGGACCCTACCACTGGCGCACCGCGGCGATCGCGCCGGCCGTCCTCGGCTTCGCGCTCGGCCTCGCGCTCGCGCTGCGCGCGCCCCCCTCGCCGCTGCCGCTCGTGTTCCTGCTTCCGCCCGCGCTCGCGGCCGTCGTCGCGCTCGTGCTCACGCGCATGAACGCGTCGCTCTTCCCCGCATTGAACGCCGCGCACGCCGCGCTCGTCGAGCGCGGCGCGAGCGTGCGGGCCCACGGACGGTTCGGGCTCGCGATGCCGGCCTTGCGCGCGCGACTCCCCGACGGTCGGCGCGTGACGGTCGCGCGGATGGCCGAGTTCAGCCCGCGCGCGAACCTCGCGCCGCTCGACAACGTGCTGCGTCTCGCTGTCGAGGGTCGCGAGCCCATCGCGCTCCCGCTCGATCCGAAGGGCGCCGCCGTCGTCCTCGGCAAGTGGATCGGGTGATCATTTGCGCAACGGCGAGGCGCGACCCATGCGGCCCGCGACGAGGAGCGCCGCGGCGACGCCGAGGCCCGCCGACATGAGCATCACGCCGGCCTCGGCCTCGGGCGTCTCCCAGAACGTCGGGTAGCGCACCTCTGTCAGCGCCTCCGGGTCCGGGTTGAAGGGGTGGTCGTCGCCCGTTCCGTTGGGGAGCGGCTCGTCGTCCGGCGGCGCCTCGCCGGGGCCCAGGGGCTCGACGTCGACGAGGAGCGCCTGGCGGTAACGGTACGTGACGGTGAGATCCCAGTCGTTGCCCGGATCCGCGACCGGGATGACGCCCCCCACCGTCGAGCCCTTGGCGTCGACGCGGAGGGTCGCGTTCCAGACGCCCGTCGCCCACCGCGAGGGCGGGTGGAGCGCCGCGAGCTTGCGGTACGCCTCGTCCTCGTCCTTCGCGTCGATGACGACGGGGCCGTCGGGTCGCTCGTCGCCGAGGACGCGCAGGGCGATGGAGCCGCGCGCGGCCGCCCCGCCGACCGGGCCATGGGCGGTTCCGCCGGGCTCGCGCGCGGATAGCCGAAGGGTGTCGTTCGCGCCCTCGTCGTCCGTCCAGTTGAGGAAGAACGTGACCGCGACGACGTCCGCGGCGCGGATCTGGAGGTCGAACGAGGACGACGCGCGATCGGCCGTCCAGCCGTGGCGGGGATCGAGGCGTTCGGCGAGGTTCTCGAAGCGGAACGTGTAGCGGTACGCGTCGGCCCCGTCCTCGGCGCCCGGGGCGGCGGGCGGGAGCGCGGCGGCGGCGAGGATGGCCGCGAGGGCGAGGAGCGCGAGACGCAGCATGTTCGAGCGCACGCCCCGCGGTTCGCCCGCCCCGGGTTCCCCGTTGTGGTACAAGGCGAGGGTCGACCGCGCGCGTCGCGTCCGGCCGGCCGTGGGTACGTGCATGGACAGTATGGACGAAGCGTTCCTCGCCGCGTCCCGCCCTGCGAAATCGTCGAGAAAACAGGCGCGCGAGCCCCGGTCGGACGCTTCATATAGGTGGAGTCAATTCGACCCACGCTCGGGAGTCGACGCCATGGCAGGCCCCACCGCATCCGGCGAGATCACGACCCGCGAATCGACGGGCAAGTTCACCCTCCCGTGGTGGGTCCAGCCGACGCTCGTCGTCGGCGTGCTCGGCACCTTCGGCCTCTACGCGTTCTGGGCCGCGCTCCAGGGCGCGCACTACGAACACCACCCGTACCTGTCGCCGCTCTATTCCCCCCTCCTCGCCTCCCCGTTCCCCTGGCTCTCGCCGGCGTTCCTCATCCTCTGGATCCCGCTCGGCTTCCGGGCCTCGTGCTACTACTATCGAAAGGCGTACTACCGCTCGTTCTTCTGGGACCCTCCGGGCTGCTCCATCAAGGACCTCAGCCTGAACTCCATCCCCCACAAGGGCGTCTACCACGGCGAGACCTCGTTCCCGTGGTATCTGAACAACCTCCACCGCTTCTTCCTCTACTTCACGATCGTCGTCGTCGCCTTCCTCTGGTGGGACGCCGTCCTCGCGTTCGACCAGCCGACGGCCGACGGCGGCCACTCGATCGGCGTCGGCGTCGGCACGATCGTGCTGACGCTCAACGCGCTCTTCCTCAGCTTCTACACGTTCGGCTGCCACTCGTTCCGCCATCTCGTCGGCGGGGAGCTGGACTGCTTCACGCGCGACTCGGTCTCGCAGGCCCGCCTGTCGATCTGGAAGCGCGTCACCTCGCTCAACGAGCGCCACCAGCTCTGGGCGTGGGTCTCCCTCTTCAGCGTCTGGTTCGCGGACGTCTACGTCCGCCTGCTCTCGATGGGCATCATCCACGACGTGAGGCTGATCTGATGGATCGTTTCGACACGCACGTCCACGACGTCGTGGTCGTCGGCGCGGGCGGCGCGGGCCTCCGCGCGGCGATCGAGTCCGCGACGATGGGCCAGAAGACCGCGGTCATCTGCAAGTCTCTCCTCGGCAAGGCGCACACCGTCATGGCCGAGGGCGGCGTCGCGGCGGCCCTCTCGAACGCCGACGCGCGCGACAACTGGATGGTCCACTTCCGCGACACGATGCGCGGATCGAAGCACCTCGCCGACTACCGCATGGCGGTCCACCACGCGAAGGAGGCGCCCGCGCGCGTGCGCGAGCTCGAGATGTGGGGCGCCGTCTTCGACCGCACGAAGGACGGCTGGATCAACCAGCGCAATTTCGGCGGCCACACGTACCCCCGCCTCGCGCACGTCGGCGACCGCACGGGCCTGGAGATCATCCGCACCCTCCAGGACAAGGCGGTCCACACGCCCGGCCTCGAGGTCTTCATGGAGCTGACCGTGGTCAAGCTCTTCAAGTCGAAGGACGGCAAGGTCGGCGCCGCGCTCGCCTACGAGCGCGCCACGGGCCGCTTCCATCTCTTCAAGGCGAAGGCCTTCGTCCTCGCGACGGGCGGCGTCGGCAAGGCGTTCCGCATCACGTCGAACTCCTGGGAATACACCGGCGACGGCATGGGCATCGCCTACGAGGCGGGCGCGGACCTGCTCGGCATGGAGTTCGTGCAATTCCACCCCACCGGCATGGTGTGGCCCCCGAGCGTCAAGGGCATCCTCGTCACCGAGGGCGTCCGCGGCGAGGGCGGCATCCTGCGCAACACGAAGGGCGAGCGCTTCATGTTCCGCTACGTCCCCGAGATGTTCAAGGGCGAGTTCGCGGAGACCGAGGAGGAGGCCGCGCGGTGGCTCGCGGGCGACAAGAACGCCCGCCGCCCGCCTGAGCTTCTCACCCGCGACGTCGTCGCGCGCGCCATCATGGCCGAAGTCAAGTCCGGCCGCGGCACGCCCCGCGGCGGCGTGTACCTCGACATCAGCTGGCGCGAGGCGGACTACGTGCGCGCGAAGCTCCCGTCGATGTACCACCAGTTCAAGGAGCTCGCGGGCGTCGACATCACGAAGGAGCCCATGGAGGTCGGCCCCACGATGCACTACATCATGGGCGGCATCCGTGTGGACCCCGACACCGAGATGACGAACGTGCCCGGCCTCTTCGCCGCGGGCGAGTGCGCCGCGGGCCTCCACGGCGCGAACCGCCTCGGCGGCAACTCCCTCTCCGACCTCCTCGTCTTCGGCCAGCGCGCGGGCGCCGGCGCCGCGAGCTACGCGCGCGGCCTCCCGAGCACGCCCGAGGTCGACCCGGCCGAGGTCTACGCGGCCGTCGCCCACGCGCTCGAGCCCTTCGACCGCGCGACCGGCGAATCGCCGTTCGCGGTCATGGATGCGCTGCAGGAGATCATGCAGGCGAACGCCGGCATGGTCCGCTTCCGCGACGAGCTTGAGCACGCCGCGAAGGAGATCGAAGCGCTCCGCCACCGCGCGGCGAAGGTCCGCGTGGCCGGAACCCGCGAGTTCAACCCCGGCTGGCACGTCGCGATGGACCTTCCGAACCTCCTCGTCGCGAGCGAAGCGATCGCGCTCTCGGCCCTCGCCCGCGAGGAATCGCGCGGCGGCCACACGCGCGGCGACTTCACGGACGCGGACGAGGAGAAATGGGGCAAGACGTGGGTGGTCTGCCGCCGCGAGAACGGCCGCATGAAGGTCGTTCTCGAGCCGGTCGTTCCGATGCCCGCGGATCTCAAGGCCATCGTGAGCGGCAAGGCCGAAGACGTGGCGACGAAGAAGGAGGCGAGCGCGTGAGCACGGACGTGACGGTCAAGGAGATGGTGGCGCGCGGCGAAGGCTCCGCGGTCCCCGCGCAGGTCATCCGGAAGCAGATGGCGCACCTCCGCGTGCGCCGCGGCGGCCCGGACGGGACCCAGCTCGAGGACTTCCACGTCGAGGTCGAGGAAGGCATGGTCGTCCTCGACGCCGTGCACCGCATCCAGGCCACGGAGGCGCCCGACCTCGCGTGCCGCTGGAACTGCAAGGCCGGCAAGTGCGGCTCGTGCTCCGCCGAGGTCAACGGCGAGCCCCGCCTCATGTGCATGACGCGTCTCTCGGACCTCCCCGAGGGCCCCGTCGTCGTCGAGCCCGTGAAGACGTTCCCGCTCGTAAAGGACCTCGTCACCGACGTGTCGTGGAACTACCGCGTCAACAAGAAGGTCCAGCCCTTCACGCCCCGCGAGATGACGGCGGAGGAGAAGGCCAAGGGCGAATTCAACATGAAGCAGGCGGACATCGACCGCGTGCAGGAGTTCAGGAAGTGCATCGAATGCTTCCTCTGCCAGAACGTCTGCCACGTCCTCCGCGACCACCACCGCGAGGACGCCTTCTACGGCCCGCGCTTCATGATCCGCATGGCGAGCCTCGAGATGCACCCGAAGGACGGCGCCGACCGCATCCCCGCGCTCGCGGGAGAAGCGGGCGTCGGGATGTGCAACATCACGAAGTGCTGCACCGAAGTGTGCCCTGAACACATCCGGATCACCGACAACGGCATCATCCCCCTGAAGGAGCGCGTCGCGGACCGGCACTGGGACCCCGTCCGCTGGATGATCGGGAAGCTCGGCGGCAAGTAGGACCCCCGAGGGTAGTCAGGTCACGGTTCGAGTCCTGAACGAATCACGTTAAGGACCGTCGCGGCCCCGCGAGGGCCATGACCCTGGCGATCATGCGGGGCCTCACGGCCCACGCGACCTTGTGCCCGCGTTGCGGCGCGCGCCTCGCCCCCGCCCCGAGCGGCCTCCGCTGCCCGCGACTCTCCTCCTGCGGCCGTGGCGGGCTCGTCGAGAACCGCGACACGATCCTGTACGCGAACGCGGCCACGGCGTTCCGATCGCTCGAGGCCGCGCTCGTCGCGCGCGCCTGACGGCGCGGATCGCGCCTCCGGCCACGGCCACTCCCGCCCTGGCGCGCAGCGGCTCCAGAGGCCGCACGGCCGGCCGAGCCCGAGCCCCTCCACGCACGCCTCGGCGCCGGGCCGCGCCGACACGAGCCCGTGCCCACGACCCATGACGAGGCCGAGGCGGCGCAGCGTGTCCACGGCCCAACGCCCCGCGGGCTCGTCCACGGCCGCGCGCGCGAACGCCTCGCCGATGCGATGCGCGCGCGGCGCCGCCGCGAGCGTCGCGAACACGCGGCGCGCCTCTGGCGTGAGGCGCGGGAGCGCGGCGCGCTGCACGGGACAGTAGCCGCAGCCCGGCGCCCAATGCGCGCGCACGCGGCCGACGGCCGTCACCGCGACGCGTCGCTGCTTCACGAGCCGGCGCAGGTGATACGCCGCCGTCGAGTGGTCGACGCCGAGCGCGCGCGCCGCGTCCGACACGGTGAGGCCCGGGCGTTCGACGACGAGGCGCGCGATCGATTCCTTGACGCTCGACATCGGGCCCCGGGGCGCGGCCCGCGGCCGAGTCGATTGCCCCGCGCACCGGCCCGCCGTCGACGCGGGTTGGACCGTGCCTCGAAAGGTTGAAACCGGGCTTCCCCTGTGCCGTGCGGATGATACCGAAAATCGCGATGCTCTCCCTGCTCGCGCTCTCCGTGGCCCTCGCGGGCTGCGCCTCGCCGCCCGCCGACCCCGGCAACAAGAATCCGACGCCTCCGACCGACAACCCGACGGACCCGCAGAACAACGAATCCGAGGAGCCGCAGTTCAACGTCGCCCTCCGGACCGTCGACGCGAACGGCACCGGCAGCGAGGACATGGGGTACGTGTTCTTCTCGACCCACCCCTTCTTCCCCGGCAAGGTCATGGTCATGGCCGTCGCGAAGGGTCTTGCGCCCGGCCCGCACGGCTTCCACGTGCACGCCGGCACCTCGTGCAGCCCGACCCCCGCGACGAACGGCACGGCCGCCGTCCCCGGCGGCGCCGCGGGCGGGCACTTCAACCCGACGAACGCGAGCCACGGCGCGCACGCGGGCGACCTCGGCAACCTGGTTGCGGGCGTCGACGGCCGCGCGGGCCTCGTCGCCTTCACGGACAAGCTGAGCCTCGACCCCGCGGACCCGGCCTACATCATGGGCCGCGCGGTCGTCGTCCACCGCGACATCGACGACGGCGTCTCGCAGCCCGCCGGCAACGCGGGCCCGCGCGTCCTCTGCGGCGTCATCGCCGACGAGACGACGCCCGACCCCGACGGCTTTGCCGGCGCGATGCTCTCCGTCGCGACGCCGAACGGCTCCGGCGAGCCCGTTGGCGAGGCGATGTTCATCCAGTGGGACAACGCGACGTGGGCCTTCGCCTACGCGTCGAACCTCACGGTCGGCCCCCACGGCATCCACGTCCACGCCAATGGGTCGTGCGATCCGACCCCCGCCACGAACACGACCGCCGCGGTCCCCGCGGGCGGCGCGGGCGGCCACTTCAACCCCACGAACGCCACGCACGGGCAGCACGCGGGCGACCTGGGCAACCTGGTGGCCGGCGCCGACGGCGTCGGCACGCTCACGATCCTCGCGCCGGGCCTCAGCCTCGACCCCGCGAGCCCGAACTACGTGGGCGACCGCAGCGTCGTCGTGCACGCGAAGGCGGACGACGGCGTGACGGACCCGTCGGGCAACTCTGGCGCCCGCGTGCTCTGCGGCATCGTGACCTCGCACGCCGAGTAAGCGCGAGGCGGCCGCCTGCGACGCGGGCGGCCCTTCTTCTTTTCATCTTGTCGAGCACGAGCGCGAGCGCCGCTCAGAGCCCGAGCAACCTCGACGCGAGGAGCGCCCGAGACATTTCCGACGTTCCGCCGAACACGCTCGTCGCGCGCGCGTCGCGGTTGAGCCTTTCCGGCGGAATGTCGCGCATGAAGCCGGCGCCGCCGTGGATGCGCAGGCCCTCCTGGGTGACGAGCTTCGCGGACTCGCCGGCGAAGAGCTTCGCGGCCGCGATGTCGGCGGCGGCGTCCGCGCCCGCGTCGCGGCGGGCGGCCGCGGCGAAGACGAGGAGGCGCGAGGCGCGGATGCGCGCGTCCATATCCGCGACCTTCCACTGGATGGCCTGGAATTCGCGGATCTTCTGGCGGAACTGCACGCGCTCGCCCGAGTATCCGATCGCCTCGTCGAGCGCCGCCTGCATGAGGCCCACCGCGACCGCGGCGACGCCGAGCCGGTGAAGGTCCCCCGCGGCCGTCGCGATGGCGAGGCCCTGGCCCTCGTCGCCGAGGCGCATGTCCGAGGGGACCTGAACGCCGTGCAGGTAGACCTGCGCCATGTCGAGGCCCTTGAACGAGAGGCTCTTCTCCGCGGGGCCGACCTTCAAGCCTTCCGCGTCCTTCGGAACGACGAAGGCCGTGAGTCCGTCGCCGCCCGCGACCTTCGCGAAGACGATGAACCAGTCCGCGCCCGGCGCGCCGGTGACGAACGACTTGAGGCCGTGGAGCGTGTAGCCGTCGCCCGACTTCTCCGCGCGCGTCTGGACCGCGGTGAGGTCGGATCCGCTCGCGGGCTCCGCGAGCGCCCACGCGCCGAGGGCCTGTCCGGCGAGGAGCGGCGCGAGCACCTTCGCGCGGATCGCCTCCGAGCCATACTTCGCGACGGGCCACGCGACGAGCGCGTTCGCGACCGTGACCGCGGCGGCGGTCGTGCCGCTCGCCTTCGCGATCTCCTCCACCGCGACCGCGTACGCGACCGCGTCCGTCCCGGGGCCGCCCTGCTCGGGCGGGACGAGCATGCCGAGAAGGCCCAGCTCCGCGAGCTTTGTCATGACCTCGCGCGGGTAGCGCCGCTCGCGGTCGATCCGCTCGGCGGGCTTACCGGAAAGCTCCTTGGCCGCGAACTCCGCCACGACGCCGCGGATCATCTCCTGATCCGAGGTCAGCTCGAAGGGCATGACCCTCCAAGACCCCGCCGCGGCCCAAAGGGTTTTCCCCGCGCATTCCCGCGGGCGGGGACAAAGGAAGGCTTGAAGGGCGCGAAGCCGGTGCACGCCCATGCGCGGACCGGCCCCCGGCGGAAGCGGCGAGCGGGCGCTCGTCCTCGGGCGCAAGCCCGTCCTCGAGGCGCTCGCGGGAAGCCGCCACGTGCGGCGGATCCACCTCCTCGACCCCGACTCGAAGGACGCGAACGTGCGCGCCATCGTCGCCGCTGCCGAGGCCGCGGGCGTCCCGGTCCTCCGCGCGACCGCGGGCGCGCTCGACCGGCTCGCGCGCGGCACGTCGCATCAGGGCGCCGCCGCCGAATGCGAGCCGCTCGAGTACGTCTCGCTCGACGACATCCTCAAGCTCGCAGAGCGGCGCGGCGAGCCGGCGTTCATCATCCTGCTCGACCACGTCGAGGATCCGCACAACCTCGGCGCGGTGCTGCGCGTCGCGGACGGCGCGGGCGCGCACGGCGTCGTGATCCCCGAGCGCGGCGCGGCCGGGCTCGGCCCCGCGGCGATCAAGGCGAGCGCGGGCGCGGCGGAGCACGTCCCCGTCGCGCGCGTCTCCACCACGATGGACGCGGTGAACCGCCTGAAGCGCGCGGGCGTCTGGATCTGCGGCACGGCCGCGGACGAGGGGAAAACGTACTTCGACGAGCGCCTCACGGGACCGCTCGCGCTCGCGATGGGGTCGGAGGGCGAAGGCCTATCGGGCCCCGTGCGCAAGCACGTGGACTTCTTCGTGCGCATCCCGATGAAGGGCGGCGTGTCCTCCCTGAACGTGAGCGTCGCGACCGCGATCATCGCGTACGAGCGCTTGCGCCAGTCGACGCAGCCGAAGGCGTGATGACCCAGTTTTTAGCCAAGAAGAGCGCAGCGCGTGGGTGCGTCCGCGTTCCGTTCGAGAATCAAACGTCCGGGGGATGCAAGGGGGGCGGGCCCCCCTTGCCGCTGGGGGGTGAGTCCAGAGAGGGGGCGCGCGAAGCGCCCCCTCTCTGGCACGAAGTGGCATGAGCCGAAGCCTCGCCGCAGCGAGGCTGAGGTGTGAAACTCATGCCACGGAGTGGACCGCTGAAGGCCCCGAACTCGACTGTGCTAGAGCCCCGCCAGTTTCTGCCGCAGCTCCTCGAAGTTCTCGAGGCGCCGCTTCATCGCGGCGTTCTCCTCCGAGAGCTTGCCGAGGCGGGCGTCGCGCTCCTGGATCTCGGCGTCGCGCGCGGCCATCTCGGCTTCGAGGGCCTTCATGCGCTCGGCCATGCGGAGCACGTTCTCGGCCATCGTCTCCTCGACGGCCTTGAGATCGCCCGCGAGGCGCTCGGAGAACTCGAGGCGGAGCTTCTCGACGCGGCGGTGCACGTCGCTGATGACCACGTCCGGCGCCTGGTGGCCGCCCTTCGCCTTGGGCGCCTTCGGCGCGGCGGGGGCGAGCGCCTGCAGCTCCTCCGGGTGGATGGGCTCGAAATCGGACATCTCCTCGGACTCGACGGCGGGCTGCTCGGGCTTCTTGCGCGCGAACACGGACATTCAGTTCCCCTACGGCCCGGGCTTCTGTGGGAGGGGGTATATAGGGGTTGCAGGGAGGCACCTTGGGACGCTCCGGTCGCTTACGGACGGGTTCCAAGGCAGCCCGACCCGCAACGGCTTAACCCGGCCGCGCCCGTGGGAGCCGCGTGATCCTCTCCGACCGCGACCTCAAGGCGCGGCTCGCCGCGGGCGACCTCGTCGTGGACCCGCTCGACGACCCCGATCTCCAGATCCAGCCCGCCTCGATCGACCTGCGCCTGGGGAACGATTTCCTCACGTTCCGCCCTCCGCACGTCGCGTACATCGACCCCCGCACGAAGAGCGCGGAGGACATCACGGAGCCGCTCCACGTCGCCGACGGCGGCCAGTTCATCCTCCAGCCGGGGGAGTTCGCCCTCGGCACGACGTACGAGCGCGTGCGCGTGCCGGCGGACCTCGTCGCGCGCGTGGAGGGCCGCTCGAGCCTGGGCCGCCTCGCGGTCGTCGTGCACGCGACGGCCGGGTTCATCGATCCCGGTTTCGAGGGGCACATCACGCTCGAGCTCTCGAACCTCGGCCGCATCGCGGTCGCGCTCGCGCCGAAGATGCGCGTCGCCCAGGTGGTGCTGCACGCGCTCTCTTCGCCCGCGGAACGGCCGTACGGCGAGGCCCGCGGCTCGAAGTACCAGGGGCAGCGGGGCCCGGTCGCGAGCCGCATCACGCGCGACCGGGACGCGCGCTGATCACGTCCAGCCCGCGTACGCGTCGACGTCCCAGAACGGCCCGCCGGTCTCGGCGCCCGCAATCTCGTACGTGAACACGCCCGCGGGGTCGTCGGGCGCGCCGAACTCCAGCGTGAACGCGGGCGCGCCGAGGGGGAACAGCAGGAACGTTCCCGGCGCGTGCAGGCCGTGGTTCTTGTCGGGCGTGTAGCAGTACGAATAGCCGTCGATGACCTCGCTCCCGGTGAACGTGCGGCCCGTGGGGCCGATGATGTTCGGCACCACGCCGAGGATCGGGTACCGGGGGTTCGTGTAGCCCGTCGCGTCGTACTCGACGACGGGGGCCGCGCCCCAGCCGTCCTTCGGGACGAGGCGCCAGTGGAGGTTCTTCGTCGTTCGGTTCGGCCAATCGGATCCTCCGAGGCAGCCGCCGATGAACTCGGCGCCGTCGAACGTCGGCGCGCCGCGGGCGGTCGCAATGAAGCCGTCGCCGTCGAGGTCGCGCGCGACGCCGAGGTTCGCGCTCACCGACATCCAGCCCGGCGGGAACGAGGGGCCGTCGGACGAGAGCGACCTCGGGCCGGGTCCCCACGAGGCCCCCGCCACGCCGTTCATGACCTGCACGGCGCGCGCGTCGAACCACACGTGGAATTCCTCCGCGTACGCCTCGCGTCCGATCGCGGACGTGGAGGAGCCCGCATTGGGATGCGTCTCGTCTTCGTACGGCGGGTCCACGTGGGGCCCCGTCGTCTCGGCGACGGTGCGGAGGACCGGGCCCGTGACGCCGTCGAGGGTCTCGGCGAGGGCCGGCGGGAGGACCAGGGACGAGAAGCCGACGGTCGGGAGCACGTTGTCGATGACGGGCCCCAGGACGGACGTGAAGAGGGCTTCGACGGGGCCCGGCGCCCGGGCGTGGTAGACATCCACGTCGGACAGGCACCGGCCGGGTTTGCAGGTGTAGGCCTTCCCCGTGAGCGCGTCGGGCTCGAGGGTCGCGTTCGCGAAGGTCATCACCGTCACGGGGCGCGCGAGCGACCCGTCGTAGAACCACACGTGGGACGCCTGGCCCGCCGTGTAGACGGGGTTGCCCAGCCAGGGGATGTAGGTGAAGTCGGGCCGGTCCGCGGGGGGCCGCTCGTTCGCATCGTAGGCGGGGTGGCTTCCGGGGTCGACGAAGCTCAGGAGCTCCGCGCCCTCGCGACGACAGAACTCGCTTCCCTCAGAAGCGGGACAGGATTCGCTGCCGGTCCAGTCCACGATGCCGTCCTGGTCCGTGTCGTTCCACAGCCCGTAGAGCGCGTAGAACTGGCCGCCGCCGGGGAGGATGACGTCGCTGCCGCCGAGATACGCCCCGGCCGAGCGCTGCACGTTGATGAGGCCGAACGGGCGCGTCGGCTCCGTCGGGTCCGGGGTGAGGCCGAGGTTCGTGATGGCGAAGAAGTCGTCGAGGATGAGCGTCTCCCGCTCGGGCCGCGTCTCGAGGTTGTTGCGCTCGAAGGGATGGAACGCCTCGTCGATCTCGTGGTTGAGGTTCGTGTACCCGGCAAAGGCCGGGGCGGTGAACGCGAGCGCGCCTGCGATCGCGAAGGCGATCGCTCTCGATCCGTGGGTCATGCTGGAGCCTCCCAAGACGCGCGGGGCGCGCCGAGGGGGGACTTGCCCTGGGGGGCCTTCTATCTTTGCAGCGGCTCCGCAGGGGTTTCGATAAGAGAAAAAGGGGCCCCGGAGGCTGGGCATCCGGGGCGGGGGTGGGGTCGGGCGCCTCAGATGAACGAGGCGTAGACGTCGCGGTCCCACAGGTCGGCCGTGACGACGATGGGGCCCTGCGCGAACGTCAGGCGAGTCGCCGGGTCGTCCTTCGTGCCGACGACGAGGATCATCTCGGGCGCGCCGGCCGGGAAGAACCACTTCTCGTTGGCCTGGTGGTCGCCCGACGTTGCATCGGGCGTGTAGCAGGACATCGTCCCGACGAGGGGCGTCGAGCTTCCCGGCTCGATCACGGTGACGTCGTCGCCTCCGATGACGAAGTCGCTGTGTCCGAAGACATGCGTCGACCATGGCGTGACCGGGGTGAGGGTATACTTCATGTCCGGCACGCAGGTGCCCTTGAACTCGCCCGTCTCGAAGGTCGACAACCACTTGTTGTTGTTGAGCTGGTGGTTGCCGTTCAGGTCTTTCGCGACGCCGACGCGCGCCGACACGGATACCGTGCCGGGGCCGCCCGCGGGTCCCGTGTTGTCGACGTTCGACATCGTTGCCCGGCGTGTGCCCGCAAGGTAGCCGAACTCGTACTCGAGACGCGCGTCGAACCACGCGTACCAGTCGAGCGTGAAGTTCTCGATCCCGACCTCGCTCGTCGACGAGCCGGAGCCCGGGCGGGTCTCGTTCTCGTAGTCGGGGTTGATGCGCAGGAGCTGTCGATTGACCTCGGCGATGACCGCGTTGTAGTGCGGATCCACGACCGGGCCGACGACGTCGTCCACGGCTTCGAGGACGGGTTCCGCGGGCGCGAGCGCCTCATTCACGGCGGCGATGCCCTCGTTGGCGGCCGCGACGACGCCCGGCGGGAGCGTCGTCGATGAGAAGCCCACCGTGGGGAGGTACTCGTCGATGATGGGCCCGACCACGCTCGTGTAGAAACTCGAAACGGGGCCCGGCGCAACCGCCGAATAGACGTCGATGTCGAGGAGACATCCCGTGCGGCACGTGAAAGGGTCGCCCGTGATCGGGTCGGGAGCGAGCAGGGGTTCGGAAACCGTGCGCAGCGTGATGGTGCGCATGAGCGAACCATCCCACGACCACAGGCCATAACCCTGGCCCGACGTGTACTGGAACGCGCCGAGAAGGACTGAGATGTCTTCGAGATAGCGGAAGTCAGGCGTCGTCGAATTGGGCCGGCGGTTCGAGTCGATTGTGGGGTAGCTGCCAGGCTCCGCGAACGAGTAGATGTTCGCGCCGTCCGTGCGCACGTACTCGATGTCCGTGCCGCGGTAGCGAAGGATCTGGTCCTCGTTCGCGTCTTTCCAGTTGCCGTAGAAAGCATAGAAGGCGCCTTCGCCGGGGAGGATCATGTCGGGCAGCTCGCCCTGGGTCGAGCGCTTGAAGTTGACGTAGTCGCCGCGGATGCAGGTCGGAAGCATGCCGCCCGCGGACTGCGTGCAGGTACCCGGTCCGAGGGGCTGGAGCGGGTTGACGCCGACGCCAAGGAAGGTGAACACGGCGTAGTACGAATCGAGGATCGTGGTGTTCACTTGCGGATCGGCGAGCGGGAGATTGTTCGATTCCTGCTGCTCGATCGCGATGCCTTCGTCCGACTCCCAGCGCATGTCGTTGTGCGAGGTGGCGAACGCGGGCACCGATGCGCCGAGCAGGCCGAGCGTCAACGCGACCGCGAGGGTTCGTTGTGTGTGTGTGTGGCGTTCATCTGGAGCCTCCGCCCCAATCTGGGGCATCGGGATGAGGCGCAGGAGGGGGCAAAATCCTTGTGGGGCGGTTAGAAGGAGCGGTGTGAGGCCGCCGCTACAGGAACCGCGTTGAAAAGGAGAGTGCCCGGCCCGTGCGGGGCCGGGCATTTGGCCCGGCTCAGAGCCAGGCCGCGTACGTGTCCTGGTCCCAGAAGTCGGCCTGGACGTTGATGGGGCCCTGCGCGAACTTCAGGTGCCCCGCGGGGGTCGACTCGGTCCCGAGGCTGAGCACCATCTCGGGGGCTCCCGCGGGGAAGTACCAGTGCTCGTCGCCCGAGTGCGTGCCGGCCGCCTCGTCGGAAACGTAGCACGAGACGGTGCCGACGAGGGGCGTCGTGGAACCCGCCTCGATCACGCTCGTCTCCTCGATGAACACGGTGGGCACGCGGAAGATGGGCGTCGGCCACGGCGTCTTCGGAACGATGGTGTAGCTGAACACCAGGCGTCCCGTGAAGTCATTGCCGCCGCGGATGCACGTGCCCTTGAACTCCCCGGTGTCGAACGTCGAGGCCCAGGTGTTCGTGGCGAGGCGCTTGTTGCCGTTGAGGTCCTTCGCGATGCCGAGGATCGCGCCGACGGCGATGGCGCCGGGCCCGGCCGAGGCGTGCGTGTTCTCGACGTTCGCCATCGTGGCCGAGTTGCTGTAAACGCCCCAGCCCGTCACCCGCTCGATGCGGGCGTCGAAGTACACGTGCCAGTCCTCACCGTAGGCGTCGATGCCGACCTTGCCGACGACCGAGTTGTTGGCGGCGTGCGTCTCGTTCTCGTAGGTCGGCGAGATGCGGTGGATTTGGGGGTTGACGACGGGGCCCGTGATCTCGCCCACGGCCTCGAAGACGGGGTCCGCGGGTTCCGTCGCCTCGTCGATCGCATCGAGGACGAACAGGAAGCCCGGAGGCACGTTCAGCGAGGAGAAGCCGACGGTCGGGAGGAAGTCGTCGATGATCGGGCCCACGATGGACGAGTAAGGCCCGCTGATGGGGCCCGGGGCCATGGCGTTGTAGGCGTCGACGTCGATCATGCACCCTTCGTTGCAGGTGAAAGGATTGCCGGTCACGGGGTCCGGCGCGAGCAGCGGATTCGCGACCGTCTGCACGCGGAGCGAGCGGAGGAGCGAACCGTCGTGGAACCAGGAGCCGAGGCCCTGGCCCGCCTCGTACTGGAAGTCGTCGTCGAAGATGGACAACGAGACGATGTACGAGAAGTCGTAAGTCGTCGCGTTCGGGCGACCGTTCGAGTCCACCGCGGGGTAGCTGCCGGGCTCGACGTAGGAGAAGAGCTGGCCCTCGGCGAGCGTGTACTCCGCCGGACCGAGACTGGAGCTGTTCCAGTACCGCAGCGAGCCGTCTTCGTCGGCGTCCGTCCAGTACCCATAGAAGGCGTAGAACATGCCGAGGCCCGGGGTGATGATGTCGGGAAGGATGCCGCCGGAGGCGCGCTGATAGTTGTAGTACTCGGGATCGACCGAGAACGGATTCCACGTCGAGCCGAAGAGGCCGTTCACGGCGTAGTAGTCATCGAGGATGAGCGTGGAGGCCGAAGGGTTGGCGAGCGGCAGGTTGTTGTTCTCGAGCTCCTGGATGTTCAGGGGCTCGTTGGATTCGTAGCTCATGTCGTGGTGCGTCGCCGCGAACACGGGGGGCGCGGCGAAGCCAGCCACCGTCAAACATGCAGCGAGCGCAGTCAGGATCCGTCGGTCCATGGTAAGCCTCCAGTCCCCTGAGAGAGGGGTGGGCAGCGAGTCTTTCCGCCATAGAAAACGTTTCGCGTGAACCTCTATCACTCGGTCTCTAGAGCACCGATCCCATCCGGGGCTCTCCGACGCCTTCAAGACCCCGCGGGTCCCATCCGCGGTCCGTGAGCCCGCCCCGGACGCCCTTCCTGCGCGTCGTGCGCTGGAGCCAGGTCCTCTACGGCGCCTTCGTCGGCGCGCTCGTCTTCGAGGCGCTCGGCGCGGGCCCGCTCGACGCGGGCGGGCTCGCCTTGCGGGGCGTCGTCTTCGGGCTCGCGACGCTCGTGTTCGCCGTGGTGCTGCAGAACCAGCACAAGTACGGCCTCGTCCCCGACTACTCGCTGAAGTGCCGCTTCTGCAACGGGCCCGTGAACCGGTACTCGGAGTTCTGCGAGCACTGCGGCGCGGACCTCATCGCGCCCGAGAAGCTCGTCGCGTGCCCCCGCTGCGGCGCCGAGGTGTACGAAGGGACGAAACATTGCCCCGAATGCGGATCGAGCCTCGCCTCGACGAAGAAGGGCAAGAAGGGGAAGAAGGCGAAGCGCGAGGAGGCGCCGGACACGGCCTCCGTGGGCTGGTCCACGCCCGTCGACGCCGTGAGCGGCTTCCCGGACGACGACGAGCCCCGGCGCTGAACCTCAGCCGGAGGCGGGCGCGGGTCCGGGCCGCGAGCGCTCGAGCGCGATGAAGAGCACGCCGAGGACGACCGCCGCGAGGAGGAGCATCCACGCCCCGCCGTCGAGGCCCGCCGCGAGGGCCCAGAGGTCGCGCGCCGCATCGTCGGGGGCGACGCGCGCGAGGGCGCGCAGCTCCGCGGCGTGAAAGAACGCGCTCAGGGTCGCGACCACGGCTGCGCACGAGCCGCCGAGGAGCATCCCGCGCGGGCCGATGAGGGACGCGGCGAGCGCGACGGCGCCGACGGTGGTCGCGAGGAGGGCCGCGCCCGCGAAGATGAGGAGGGCGGGCGCGTCTTCCGGTTCCATCCGGGTCGCAAGGGGGAGGGCGGCCGTCTCGATGACGAGGCCGAGCAGCCCGGCGACGAGGAGCAGGCCGGACAGGGCCGCCGCAACGCCGCGGCCGACGCGGCGCCAAAGGGCAGGCATGCTTCGGACATGATCGGCACTGACATGTAAGGCTTCCCTATAGAATTCGGCTCGGTTCGAGTCAGAGCCGACTTGTCAGCACCAAGGGCCATACGGGAGCGGGCCAGCAAGCCTAAGCCGCATCGGCCGCATATCCCGCCCGAGACCATGACCCTCGCGGATTCGCACGTGAAGGAGCTTCTCAAGGAAGGCGCCATGAAGGCCGGCACGCCCCCGTCCGGCTCGGACTGGCGCATCGCCCCCGACGCGATCGCGGCCGCGAAGGCCCGCGCGGAGGCGTACATCCGCGGCCTCGGCGAGGAGGGCGCCCGCAGCGCCGCGGGCCGGCGCCAGAGCACGCTCAAGCCCGAGGACGTCCAGGGCGGCGGCGCGGGCGCCGAAACCGGTCCGATGTAGGTTCCTACCTTTTTCCACGCCCACGGCGTTCCGGGTGGCATGCCCGAGATCGAGCGCCTCCTCACGGAACGCCGTCGCTTCCCTCCGCCCCCCGAGTTCGCGCGCCGCGCGGTCGTCGACGCGAAGGCGGAGGCCCGTCTCCGCAAGGCCGCCGAGGAGGACGTCGAGACGTTCTGGGCGAACGAGGCCCGCGCGCGCGTCACGTGGGCGAAGCCGTTCGCGCGGACGCTCTCCTGGAACCCGCCCTTCGCGCGCTGGTTCGAGGACGGCGAGCTGAACGTGAGCGAGAACTGCCTCGACCGGCACCTCGCGGAGCGCGGCGCGAAGCCCGCGATCGTATGGGAGGGGGAGCCGGGCGACGCGCGCACGCTGACCTACGCCGAGCTCGCGCGCGATGTCAACCGCTTCGCGAACGGACTCGCGGCGCTCGGCATCGGGCGAGGGGACCGCGTCGCGATCTATATGCCGATGGTGCCCGAGGCGGCCGTCGCGATGCTCGCGTGCGCGCGCCTCGGCGCGACGCACTCGGTCGTGTTCGGCGGCTTCAGCGCGGAGGCGCTCAAGGACCGCTGCGTCGACGCCGGCGCGAAGGCCATCATCACCGCCGACGGCGGCTTCCGCAAGGGCGCGGTCGTGCCGCTCAAGGCGAACGCGGACGTCGCGGCCGCGGGCGCGCCGACCGTCGAGCGCGTGGTCGTGCTCGAACGGGCGAAGAACGAGATCGCTTGGCACGACCGCGACGTCGCGTGGTCCGACGTGGTGAAGGGCCAGTCCTCGGAGCGCGCGCCGGAGCCGCTTCCCGCCGAACACCCGCTTTTCATTCTCTACACGAGCGGTTCGACGGGGAAGCCGAAGGGCATCCTGCACACGACCGGCGGCTACCTCGTCGGCGCGGCCACGACCACACAGTGGGTCTTCGACCTGCGCGAAGACGACGTCTACTGGTGCACCGCCGACATCGGGTGGGTGACGGGCCACTCCTATGGCGTGTACGGCCCGCTCGCGCTCGGCGCGACGACGGTCATGTACGAAGGCGCGCCGATGACGCCGACTCCCGACCGCTGGTGGGACATCGTGGAGCGCCGCCGCGTCACCGTGTTCTACACCGCGCCGACCGCCATCCGCGCGTTCATGCGCCTCGGCGACGCGCCGCCGAAGGCGCACGACCTCTCGAGCCTGCGCCTTCTCGGCACCGTCGGCGAGCCGATCAATCCCGAAGCCTGGATGTGGTACCGCGACACGATCGGCGGCGGGCGCTGCCCCGTCGTGGACACGTGGTGGCAGACCGAGACCGGCGCCATCGTCGTCTCGCCCCTTCCCGGCGCGACGGAGACGAAGCCGGGCAGCGCGACGAAGCCCCTTCCCGGCTACGTCCTCGACGTCGTCGATCGGCAGGGCCGACCCGTCGGCCCCGACGAGGGCGGATTCCTCGTGATCCGCAAGCCGTGGCCCTCCATGCTCCGCGCTATTTGGGGCGACGACGAACGTTACCGCAAGCAGTACTGGAGCGACGTGCCGGGCGTCTACTTCACGGGCGACGCGGCGCGCCGCGACAAGGACGGCGACCTCTGGATCATGGGCCGCGTGGACGACGTCCTCAACGTCGCGGGCCACCGCCTGAGCACGATGGAGATCGAAAGCGCGCTCGTGAGCCACCCGATCGTCGCGGAGGCCGCGGTCGTCGGACGACCCGACCCCGAGCGCGGCCAGGCCGTCGTCGCGTTCGTGACGCTCAAGCGCGACGCCGAGGCCGGCGACGGCGCGCGTTCGAAGCTCTGCGACCACGTCGCAAAGCAGATCGGTCCCATCGCGCGCCCCGCGGAGATCCGCTTCGCGGAGGCGCTTCCAAAGACGCGAAGCGGGAAGATCATGCGCCGGCTCCTGCGCGACGTCGCGGCGGGCGCCGCGGTCAAGGGCGACGTGACGACGCTCGAGGATTTCACGGTGCTCGAACGGCTGCGGGCGGGCGAGGAGGACTGAGGAACTCCGCGAGGGCCGCGTTGAACGCCTCGGGCCGCTCCCACATCGGGACGTGGCCCGCGCCCTCGACGACGGTGAGCGTCGCGCCCGGAAGGAGCGCCGCGAGGGCCTCGGCGTGCGCAAGGGGCACGAGCGCGTCGCGCTCGCCCCAGACAAGAAGCGTCGGCGCGGCGATGCTCGGGAGGCCCGCGGAGAGGTCGGCGTCGAGGAGCTGCCGCAGCGTCGAAACGATGGCGCCCGGGCCCGTCCGGAGCGCGTCGTACGCGAGGAGCGGGACGAGGCTCGGAGGGAGGTCCGCGGCCGATCGCGCGACGCCGAGCGCCGCGTCGAGGCCCCGGCGAGCGAGGGGCGTCGCGGCGGCGCAGACCAGGACGAGGCGGTCCACGCGCGCGGGGTGGCGCGCCGCGAAGTCGGCGGCGATGAAACCGCCCATCGAGTGCCCGACGACGCTCGCGCGGTCGAGGCCCACGGCGTCCATCCAGCGGGCGAGCCGGTCGGCCGCGGCGTCGAGGGCGAAGGGCGCGCGACGCCTGAGGAGACCCGCTTCGAGGCGCGCGTGCTCGATCGCATACACCGTATGGGACCGGGCGAGATGCGGGACGTTGCGGCTCCACCAGAGCGCGCTCCCCGAGAGGCCGTGCAGGAGCACGACGGGCGGACCGGCGCCCGCGACCCGGTAGCTCATCGCGCAGTCGTCGAGCGCGACGCGGGCGCGGCGCGCGCGGCCGACCGGGGGACCGGCCGGGGCCGCGGACGCTGGGACGGTCACGCGAAGGATCGCGTGGCGTCAAGGATAATTGCGCTCTGGCCGGGTCTTCGGTGGGCGTTCAATTCGGCAGCGGGACGAGAACGTCGCAGTCGTACACGACGTCCTCGAGGCTCGCGCCGTCCGCCTCCAGGACGATCGCGCGCGGACCGCCCGGGTCGCCCGGCGCGCCCTCGCTGCAGACCTCGATCGCGAAGTTGTCCGCGCCGCGCGGGAGGAAGAGCATGTCGTTCGAGTAGTAGTGGCCCTTCTCGGGGAAATGAAGGAACGTGAGCGAGGTCAGCGTGCGATCGCCTGCAAGCTGCCACGTCGTGGCGGTCTGGGGGAGACCGGTCGTGCGCGAGAGAAGGAACGCGCCGCCCTCCGGCCACGCGGGGATCGCGCGGATGCGGAGCAGGATGTTGCCGCTGGCTCCGCTCGTGAGGTTCTTCGCCCACGCCCCGACAAACTCGCCGGCGGAGGCGAGGGGCCGGTCGGGGGACGGCCTGTTGCCGTTCTCGTAGGGATCGGGCGAGGCCGCGACGCCGATGAAGCCGTCCTCGTTGAAGTCGCGCCAGGCGCCGGCCCAGATGTCGAAGACGAGGAAGCCCGGGCCCGCGGTCGCGCCGCCATCGTGGTCGCGTCCCGTGAGCGGAAGCTGCCTCGTGGAGGCGCCGGGGCGCCAGGCGCCGGGAACGACGTCGAGGAAGCCGCGGAAGGCTTCCTTGAAATCGTCCGCTCGGCCCGACGAGCTCGAGCGCGCGTCTTCGGCCGTCTCGTGGAGCCGTCGGGGAAAGAGCGTGCCCTGCACGAGGCCCAGGGGGCCGCTCGTCGCGCCCGGCGCGGGAAGCGGGACCACGGAAGCGTCGCCGGTCGCGCCCGTCGACGGCGAACCGACCGCGTTCACGAGAGGCGCGAACGCGGCGGCGTAGAGCGAGGCCACAGGCGCGGGCGCGAGGACCGCGTACACGTCGATGTCAAGGAGACTTTCGGGTCCGAGCGTATAGGGGCGGCCGCTCGTCTCGGAAGGCGAGAGGATCGCCTGCGAGACGGTCTCGGAGAAATACGTCTGCAGGAGGGATCCGTCGGACATGACGATCGGTCGCGTGTACGAGTCGGTGCCTGAGAGATAGAGCCCCATCTGGCTCCAATAGCGCAGGTCGACGTCGGGCGTGCCGTCGTCCGGCATGGAGGACGCGCTCACGGGCGGGTGCGACCCGGGCGAGAGGTACGCGTGGACGGGCGTTCGCGGATCGGGCGTCCATTCCGGCCCGAACCCCGTCTCCGCCCGCATCGTGTCGATGATGCCGTTCCCGTTCACGTCGCGCCACAGCCCGCGCCACGCGAGAAGGTAGCCGGGTCCCGGCGGGATGAGATCCGGCATCGCCCCCTGCGTGTCGCGATGGAGGTTGAAGAGAGGACCCCCGTGACCGACCGAGAACGGCGGGGCTTCGGCGACCGTGTGCGCCGCGGTGGTGCCGAGGATGACCCAGAGGGCGTCCAGGACCGGGATGCCGGCCTCGTCGGCTCCGCCGTTCGCGATCGCCTCCGGAATCCCGTTCCTCTGGCCCGCGGCGTCGAGCGCCGCCCGTTGCCCCTCGCCCGCTTCGCGTTGGACGTCGCCATGGTGCGCCAAGGCGGGCATCGAAAGGAGGAGCATCCCGACCACGAGCGTCGCGGCGCGTCGCATGCCCTCGACCCGGCTCGCCCGACCTTAACGTTTCAGGCGACCCGTCGGAGCCTTCGCTCGGCCTCCGAGGAGATGAAAAGAGACGGGCGGGCCTCGATGGCCCGCCCGGGAGCGAGGGGGGTCCGGGGACCTTTTACATCATGCCGGGCATGCCGCCCATGCCGCCCATGCCCGGGGGCATGCCGCCGCCGTGGCCGTGGCCGCCGCCGCCGGGCGGGGCCTTCGTCTCCTTGGCCGCGATGACGTCGTCGATGCGGAGGATCATCGTCGCGGCTTCGGTCGCCGAGTTGATGGCCTGCGTCTTGACGCGGAGGGGCTCAAGGACGCCCTCCTTCGCCATGTCGACGACCTTGCCGGTGTAGACGTTGAGGCCGTGGCTCTTCTTGCCGGACTCGTGCGCCGAGCGGAGGTCGACGAGGCTGTTGATCGCGTCGAGACCCGCGTTCTCCGCGAGGGAGCGGGGGATGACCTCGACCGCGTTCGCGAACGCCTCGATCGCGAGCTGCTCGCGGCCGCCGATCGTGGACGCGAACTTGCGGAGGCCGAGCGCGACCTCGATCTCGGGGGCGCCGCCGCCCGCCACGATCTTGCCGTCCTTGACGGCGACCGCGACGACGCGCAGGGCGTCCTCGAGCGCGCGCTCGATCTCGTCGAGCACGTGCTCGGTGCCGCCGCGGAGCAGGATGCTGACCGCGCGGGGGTTCTTGCACTCGGTGACGAACGTCATGGACTCGTCGCCGATCTTGCGCTCCTCCACGAGGCCGCACGTGCCGAGGTCGTCCTTCGCGAGGTCGTCGAGGTTGCTCACGAGGCGCGCGCCCGTGGCCTTCTCGAGCTTCTCCATGTCGGACTTCTTGACGCGGCGGACCGCGTAGATGCCCTTCTTCGCGAGGAAGTGCTGGGCGAGGTCGTCGATGCCCTTCTGGCAGAAGAGGACGTTCGCGCCCGTCTTCGCGACCTTGTCGACCATCTCGCGCAGCTCGCGCTCTTCCTCGTCGAGGAAGGCCTGGAGCTGCGTGGGGTCGCGGATCTTGATCTTCGTGTCGACCTCGGGCTTCTCGATCTCGAGGCTGAGGTCGAGGAGCGCGATCTTTGCGTTCTTGACGGACGCGGCCATCGCGGGGTTGACGCGCTCCTTGTCGATGATGAGGCCCTGGATGAGCTGCGTGTCGTCGACGGAGCCGCCGATCTTCTTCGTGACCTGGATGTTGTCCGTGTCGACGTCGCGCTTCTTGCCCTCGGTCTCCGCGACCGCCTTGACGGCCTTGACGGAGATCGTCGCGAGGAGCTCGCGGTTGAAGCCGGCCGACTTGCCCGTCATCGCGGTCTGCGCGATCGTCATGAGGGGCTTGTCGTTCGAGCCGTCGATCGACGTCGCGAGGCCGTTCAGGATCTCGATCGCCTTCTCGTTCGCGAGGCGGAAGCCGCGGTTGATGAGCGTCGGGTGGACGTCGTCGAGGAGCTCCTCGGCGCGCTTCAGGAGCTCGCCCGCGATGACGACCGCGCTCGTCGTGCCGTCGCCGCACTCCTGGTCCTGCGTCTTCGCGACCTCGACGATCATCTTCGCCGCGGGGTGCTCGATGTCGATCTCCTTGAGGATCGTCACGCCGTCGTTCGTGATGACGACGTCGCCCATCGAGTCGACGAGCATCTTGTCCATGCCGCGGGGCCCGAGCGTCGAGCGGACCGCGTCGGCGACCGCGCGGGCCGCCATGATGTTGTTGGCTTGCGCGCCGCGACCGCGCTCGCGCTTCGTGCCTTCCTTGAGGAGGATGATCGGTTGGTTGCCCATCATGGGTCACACCTTGGCGCGAGGCATTCCAATGCTTCTATAAGAAGATAGCGGCCACACGGGGCTGAGCGTCGAGGGGGGCCGGTCGGCCCTTTCCAGGCGGTCGCCATCCGGTGGGCCGGGAGGGGGATTCCTGAGGCTGCGCGCCTCCTCAACCTGCCGCACGCGCATCCTCGCTCCGATCAATCTCGCCCAGGAGGGGTCGGAGAGCGTCGTCGACCCGCCGGGCGTCGAATCAACCGACGCCCATGACTTTGCCGGGCCTGAAGAGAAACTGCCTCGCCCGGACAGGCTCGACCACGCCGGGCGCCTGAAGAAAAAGCGCGAAGGCATGCGCCAAGCCTCGGACATATGAGGAGCGGAGGATCACGCGGTCCAGATAATGCCCGTCCAGAAATCACTGAAAGTGAACCCGGGATCGACTTGATAGCCCGCGTGGGCGATGGCTCGCTGTAAGGCGACCCGAGACGCTTGCGGGTAGGGCCCGCGGCCGATGGGTGGAAAAACAGGTGAACGAGAAGTTAGGCCCCCGAGGCACCGTCCACGCCTTGGCGTGCGGCAGGAGGGACGCCCCCATACGTCCCCGACGTGCATCCCGCGACGGACATTTCGGACGACAAGGGGACAACAGCGAATCCCAAGCCAGTCGAAAACCGGTAGCATGTCTAACAGCGTCTAAAGATCGACGGTCGGGGGCCCGGATAAGCTCCAGAAGTTCCACGCGGCGCACTTGCACTCGCCGTGGAAATCTGTCCGATGGCAGAAGTGCACAGCGGCAGTACTAAGAACCGTGGAACCTTTGCATGTCAACTCGTGACCACGAACCATGGTGCCGCAGGCCCATCGGCGGGAACGCTCTGGCAGAACCAGCGTATGCTCTGCGTTCTCCTCGACGAAACCGATGCTCATGCGCAGGTAGGTTTGGAGGTCAATAACGACGTCGTCGTCCTCACCTCGTCCGGAATCTGCTGCACGTCGATCCAAAATAAGCATTCTCTAAACGACGGGAGGATTACCGTCAGGTCGCGAGCATGGTGGGGCAGCGCACCGGTCTGGCTCGACCTTCTTGACGACCCATCCACAACAGCGATGACCAAGTTCGTCCTTTCATCGACGAACGATATCGAACCGGGCAGTGTCTTCGAGCCATTCACTCTAGCCTCCACCACGGAGGCCGAGCGGGAGGCCCTGCTCATTGCCCTGCATGGAGCATGTCTGAATCCCTCGGTAGAAAACGCGCCTGCGTGCAAGAGATGGACCGAGGCAACGGACGACCAGCGCCGTCGCATCGTCGCCGCACTCAGAGTGGAGGCCGGACAACCATCTATCAACCGGGCGCGGGAAGAGATCGTCCAGCGCCTTCTCGCCAGGAGCTTCCACGAGCGCGCCGTCACGGAAGCCGCAGAGGAACTCGTTGGCTGGGTGGAGATGAAAATTCGGGAGAGAATCTCGCCCACCGGATGCTTCATCACGGTGGCCGAATGTCGGCAGAAGCTTGGTCTCCTGCGAGACAAGTTCACGATTGTCTCCCTGCCGCGACTGCCTCCAGACGCCATCGATTTTGAGGCAGAGCTGAGCACGAACGCCACCTACCTAAGACAACTCAACTTGATCAAGACAGAGCGCGACGAGCTAGTCAGCGCCATCAGCACGTATGCCGAGGCCAACCGCCACCGGAAGTACTGGCTGAACGAGGGGCTGCTCGGTGAGGACCGTGTGGACCAGTTTGAGCGTCAACTCCTCCTCCAATGGAACTCCGCGAAGGGTGAACACGCAGGCGAGACCGATGAGATTCGCGGAGGAAAGCGGGTTTACTACCAATGCCTCCGCGCACGCGGCCGCCTCGGCCCCGATGACTCTGACCCAGAGATGATCGCCGGCAACTACCACGTGTTATCGCAGCGCCGACTCGTTGGCTGGCATCCGCGGTACCGCGAACTCCTCGGAGATGAATAGATGGAAGAAGGAGTCGCATTGGACCGGTACGCACACAAGAACCCCGCCTTCGCGGCGGTCGTGATCCACGCGGTGGCGAAAGGATACTCCCGCAAACAAGGACGTGGCATCCCGATTCCCTGGGCTATCCTCTCTATCCCCTACCTCGCCTCAAAGTCAGTTCGCGACCAGATCCCCAAGGCGTGGAACGCTAAGCTGACTAACTTGTTCGAGAACCACCCACAATGGCAGGCCCAGAATGCGGAAGCGCTGCGGTCGAACGTGAAGTACTTCTGGCCCGCCCTCCGCCTCGGTATCTCGCGTGGCATCTTGGTCTTGCAGGAAGGGAGAATCTCTGCGTCCGGCAAGCTTCGACCGTCGGAGCTCGACGAATACCGCGAGATCTATGACATCGCGGACAAGTTCGGCAGGTTCCTTGGAAAGGAACCCGAAGAGACGATACCGAACCTCTTCAACCTGGAAGTGACGGAATGAGTTGGCGCCTCCATAGCATCGCAATCTATCGCCGGCGGACGGGGGAGCGACACACCCTCGAGTTCCGCACCGACGGCCTCAATATCATCACCGGGGAAAGCGGCCGAGGGAAAAGCGCGCTCATCCGAATCGTAGACTACTGCCTACTAAGCGATGTTTGTGACGTCCCAAAGGGGATCCGCACACGAGTCTCGCACGTGGGCGTTCGCCTTACAAATGGCGAAAGCCAACTCGCCATTGTTCGGGCGTTGCCGGAGGAGGGTGCAGACGTCCCGTCCACAGTCTACATGCTCGAGCGGCGCGAGACCCCGTTCCCCTCACAGCCCCCCAAGACTGAGTGGACGAAGGACTTTGCAAAAGACAAGCTTTCAGCATTTACCCAGATCGCCGCGCTGCCTATAATCACGAACGACCTAGACTCTGACGCTGAAAAGCGCTATCCACCTAACATCCGTCACTGCACGCCATTCCTCTTTCAACCTCAGAACATCATTGACAACCCCGAACAACTCTTCCCCGGGCTAGACCATTCCTTCAGAAAGCGGGCTGTCGCAGACGCGCTGCCATACTTTCTCCGGATCACAACAGAAGCCGAATTCACGAAAGTCCGCGAACTTCGCGCGCTTCGCGTGCGTCGGAATCAGATTGACCGGGAACGAAAAGAGCAGGAACGTCTTGGCTTGCAGGGTTGGGAGCGCGGTCGTTCCCTGTGGAGTCAGGCTGTCGCACTCGAACTCCTCCCGGGACGGCCCGAGCCTGGAGACCTTGGTGAGCTGATTCGCATCCTTTCCGCAATTCCATCCGGGGCCGAGGCTCTTCCCCCTGCGGCGAACGTCGATCTGACGGAATTCGAGGCGGAAGAGGAGACTGCGCGGATGAACATGAACCTAGTCCGCGCGCAGCTCGATGATATTGATCGCTTCTTGACAGTGAGCGAGCAGAGTCACGAAACTACGGCTCAACAGCTTACACGTCTTCGATTCAAGGACTTGCTTCCCGAACCCACGGACGCGCCAATATGCCCGCTTTGCGGCGACGGCCACGTGCAGGCCGATCAGATCGAACAGACGCTGCGTCACACAGTCGTCGCCCTCGAGGCAACACAGAGCGCACCCACACGCCTGCGATCTCACCTCGAAACCGAACGCGAAAGCCTGAGACAGCAGCTCCAGACGCACAGCCGGAAGGCGTCGGACGCTCGCGCCAGACGAGAGGCTGCGCTCCGAGACATTGCACACCCGACCCTGCGCGGTCAGGTTGTGGCTCGTGCTGAACTCAGGGGTCGGGTGAAGGAGTACGTCGCGGCCATGCGCCCTTCCCTCGCACCCCCGGATTCCGAGTACGATGAGCTCGTGCGGCGAATCAAGGAACTCGAAGAGTCCGTCGGAGTCGAAGCGACGGCGTCAAAGCTCTCCCAGGCCCTTACCAAGATCAGTCACACGATGACGGATCTCACCGAGCGGATCAACGTCGAGTATCGGGGCGCACCTACAAGACTCAATGTGAACACGCTCCAGGTCGAGGTGAACGATTCGCCTTCGGACAAGCGATGGACCCCCTTGCGCGAAATCGGGAGCGCAGCGAATTGGGTCGGCTACCATGTAATCTCGGTGGTCGGCCTCCACACCTACTTCCGCGAGCACGACTCACCAGTTCCCGCGCTCATCATGATCGATCAGCCGAGCCAAGCTTGGTTCCCTCCCGAGGTGGAGTGGTCGCCCGAAAATCCCCGCGAAGATGCAGAAACAAGACCGATCACAAAGATCGTGGATGTTCTCGCGGAATTTGCAGAGGCTCCGAAAGGACCGCAGATCATCATCCTCGAGCACGCGGAGCTCAAGGCAGAAAGCTTCAAACGGAACGTCCTCGACCGTTGGACGGGCGCGAAGGGTCTCCTGCCTTCGGAATGGCTTGCTGATGCCGAAGAGCAACCTGTCGACGGCAACGGTAGCTAGGCGCCCCCTCGTTAGTACGGCGACCATTTTTCGCGTCCCGAGAAATGAAGCGGCGCGGCGTGGCCCTTATTTCGACGCGCACCTCGCTCCCATGGAGCGTCTCCCGAAAGGGACGTGCGGAGGCGGCGTGAATCCGGTTATCTGCCTCGGATGGCATGCTCTATGGGGGCCTAACAATTCATTCGACCCGACGCGGCTGCGCCGCGCGGGTCAATTCAGTCGTTAGTCAGCCGCTGAAGGCCTTTGGGTTGCACCCTTGCGTTATCGGGCGTCCGGATCGACGAATGCGGGTTCGGGCCTCGCAACCTTTGAGTTCGTCGCCGCCATTCGGTCCAGCGGCACCGCTATGAAGGTGCAATTGGGGAGAGTTGTATGAACGAGAACGTGCTCATTGCCTTGATCGGAGTTGGGGGGGCAATCGTGGGTTCGGTTGCAACCGTTTCCGTGGAATGGTTGCGTGCCCATCTTGCGAACAAGGCGGAGGAACGGCGAGACAAGCCTCGCAAAGACTTGCTAAAGAAACTGCTGCAATCCAAGAAGTTCCAATGGCGCAGGCTCGACACCCTAATGCACGTTATTGGAGCGGACGAGGAAACGACGAAACGCCTTCTACTTGATATTGGGGCACGGGCCTCCGAGGATGGCCAGCCACTATGGGGGCTCGTCTCCCGCAACCCCCTGCCTGAGAGCGACACGGCTGCTGACTAACAAATCGCTCAACGCGACCTCGCTTCGCTCGGCGCGTTAGCTCAATCCTTCGCCGAGGATACGATGCCACTCCATCCAGCATGGGTTAAGAACATCTCTCGCCGGGTCCTCTGGGCAGCGTTGGAACCAGACATCAGCAAGGAGCAGCGGCTTTCCATGGCGGCGTTCTTTGACAACCGCTGCGCCTATTGCGAGGGCGCTCTGGGTGGCCGATGGCATGCAGACCACCTTGTCCCCGTAGATGTTGGCGGCTTCAATCACATCAGCAACAGGGTGGCGGCGTGCCCGAAATGCAACGAGCACGAGAAGAGAGACATGGATTGGCGTCGGTTCGTCGAGATCAAATCAGCCGCCCAACAAGAAATCCTTGCGTCACGGCTGGACCGAATCGAGAATTGGGTGGCGCTCCACGAGCCTGTGACCCCGCCGGTCACCGAGGAGCAAAGGGCGGCATGGCGGCGGGAGGTCGAAACCGTAGCGCGGGTCATCGACGACGCATGGAACCGGCTGAAGAACGGCGGCTAGCTAACAAGGCGGTCTAGCTGAGTCACGGCGGCTTCGCGCGCCTCGGGCGGCTGACATTCGTCGTTATCCCGCGATTTGACGCTCAGCGTGCGCCTATCGCGTATCGGCTCACCTGTCTAGCGTCGATCCTGTCCGGCGTCGCTGCATCCGGTTGGCCTGGCCGAAAGCTATTTTTACTCGTGGAACAACTTTCCTACGGGTAGGAAAAATGCCCGAAGCCGTAGACGAGGTCGAGGTGACCACGATGGGGGAGAAGGGGCAAGTCGTCATCCCGAAGGCCATCCGGGACCGCCTCGGGCTCGGGGAGCGCGCCAAGTTCGTCGTGCTGGGTCAAGGCGACACCATCATTCTGAAGCGCCTCGCTCTCCCGGACCTCGAGCGGGAGTTCGAGCGGACGTTCGCTGATATTCGGGAGCGGACGTCGGGCCTGACCGAGGGCGATGTCGACGCCGAGGTCAAGGCGCACCGCGCCCAGCGTTCGCGCCGGAAGTAGGCGAAGACCATGCTGCGGGTGGTCGCCGACACCAACGTGCTCATCAGCGCGTTCATCGCCAACGGGCCACCACATCAATTCCTCCGCCGGTGCCTCGCGGGCCACGCCATTTTGGTAACCTCGCCCCGGATTCTCGAAGAACTTGGGAGCGTCCTGCGTCGACCGAAGTTCAAGCTCAGCTCGGCGGAGGCCTTGCGCGTTGTTGGGGTTGTGGCCGAGGTAGCCGAGATCGTTGACGCGCGCGAACGGCCCGGGATCGTGCCGCGTGATCCTGACGACGACATGATCGTAAGCGCGGCGATCGACGGAAGGGCCTCCTACATCGTCAGCGGCGACAAAGCCCTCCTCGAAGTGGGCAACTACGAGGGCATCCAAATCATGACTGCGGCAAGCTTCTTGAAGAATTTCCTCAAGGAGCCATAGAGCCCTGCCGCGACGGAGGTGCGGGATAACCATTCATTCGCGCCGAGGTGGCCTTGCGGCGCGGCTCAATTCGGTCGTTGGGCGTCATACCCCACGCGGGGGTGGCGTCGAAGAGGGCCAAGGACCGCAAACAAATAAACGGCCTAACAACGTCGCATGGATTGCTCGGGGTGCCCACTTTGGGCGCTTGACCGACCGAGATCGTGAGGACATTGGAGGATATCCTACCGGACGACCAGCGTATTCGTACCGGGCGGCTTGCCGCAATTAACGTACGTGCCCCGTTCCGCCCTTCATCTTGAAAAACGGCTGGCCGCTGTCAAAGACAATCTGTGCAAACTGGTCGCAGTGACCGGTTCGACCAAGTCCGGGAAGACCGTTCTCACTACCAAGGTTTTCCCACGTGACCAGGCCATCTGGATTGATGCTGGATCGGTGAAGGTTGAGGAGGATCTTTGGTCCTTGGTAGTGGATTCTATCGCCGGCTACACCGAGGTCTCGGCTGAGGCTAGCCGATCCACCGAGGGGACGTTTTCAGGAAGCGTTTCCGGCCATGCAGGAGTCCCACTGGTGGCGAAGGTAGAGGCCGAAGCCAGCGGCGCCATGACACACGCTCGGGGAAGGTCTGAGACGCGGTCCCGGGCCCTCGCTCCACGTCCTGCCGCCATCGCTCAGCTCCGTCGGACTCGGACACCCCTGGTGATTGACGATTTCCACTATCTCAGTCGAGACGTCCAAGGAGCGGTCGTTCGGGCCCTCAAGCCCCTAGTTTTCGAGGGGATCCCAGTGGTCTTGATTGCAATCCCCCACCGCCGCTATGACGCAGTGAAAGTCGAACGGGAAATCACAGGCCGGATTGAAACGATTGATGTCCCATCTTGGTCCACGGAGGAGCTCCACCAGATTCCCCAATTGGGTTTCCCCCTCCTCAACGTGAAGGTGGCTCCTGAAGTCGCATTGAGACTAGCTGGCGAGGCCTACAGCAGTCCGCACCTCATGCAGGAGTTTTGCCGAGAGTTGGCGCGAGAAAATGGGATTGAGGAAACTTCCAAAGATCCCTTGCCGGTTGGTCACGTTAACGACAAACTCTTCCGCGAGGTCGCAGAAGGAACGGGCCGCGTGATCTATGATAAACTGTCGCGGGGACCCCGACAGCGGTCAGATAGAATGGACCGGCCCCTGAAGGCCGGCGGCACTGCAGACATCTACGAGGTTGTGCTGCTAGGATTGGCGAAGGTCGCACCCGGCCTGGCGAAGGTTGAGTATGAAACCCTCCGCGCAGCGATTCGGGAGATTCTCGCAGATAATATCCCGCAGGCCCATGAGGTGACGAGGGTGCTGGAACGGATGGCGGAGATTGCCGCGAGCGACGAGGCCTCAACCCCCGTTCTTGACTGGGACACGGACGAGCAGAAGCTGCACATCACCGACCCTTTCTTCGCGTTCTTTCTCAAGTGGGCCGCCCACGCCGCCCAACAAATTGCTCCACCCGACGCCGCTTCGCGGCGCGGGTGAGCTCAGTCGTTAGAACGCGCTGCAACCGTGTGCAGTTCAGGCCGAGGCGGTTGGGCGCTGCTAAGGGTGCAAGAGGGTGGACCGAATGGCTCGGTATAAGACACGGGATGGACGTGCGTCCATCGTGAGACTGCTGCTCATCAGTATGACGTTCGCGTCCGTGATGCTGGCGCTGCCTATGGCGAGTGCGCAATCTGACATCTACGTCCCGGAGACTGAGGGGCGGACCCTTGAGCCGGGTGTTCACCTGTTCTATGAGTTAGATGACGCCTCGGGGGTTACCCGCTACGACTTCCTCATCCAGGCCAGCGGTCCGATCGACATCTTCCTCCTCAGCCAGATCCAATACGAGGCTTACCAAGGAGCTTCAAGTCGGTACTTTCCGACCGAGAGCTTCCTCCAGAAAACCTCCCTCCGCCACATCTTCAGAGTTCCCGCGAACCAACCCTACGTTCTCGTTATTGACAACTCCGCCAGCCCGTCAGGTGGTGCTCCGGGGAGTGGATATGTGACGGTCCGGTCGGGGTACATCCCGCTCACGCCGGACGGAACGGCGGGAGGCTTGGACGACTTCCTTCGGACCTTGTTCCTTCGCCAAGATTACTGGGAGGTACCCCTCGTGACAGGCGTTGCAGTCGCCGGACCTACCCTAATTTTCTTCTTCATCGCGCTCGCGTCAACCGGGATTGCGCACGTGGACGAAGAGGAACAGGGCCACTGGTGGCTGTCCTTGATCGTCCTAACCATCGTTGGGGCCGCATTCACCATCGTGGTGCCGGGTGTCGGTTTCCTCCTCGACGCGCGCTGGCTGACCATCCCGGCCGCCATCTACGGATATCTGACCTACAAGCGCACGGCCAACACGATGGTCTCGGTGGCCGCCGTGTTCTCGGTGACTTACTTCGCCAGTCTGGTGGGAGTCGATGTCCTGACTGAAATCATGCACCACACCGAGCACGTCGAGGACTACTACTACACAGGGAGCATCGGAGTCTTCGGAGGCGCTGGATGGGGAGATCTCCTCATCATCGCGCCCGTCATCGCCGTCGCGACGTTCCTTTTTTGGGGTCGTCTCGGAACGAGCCATACCAAGCTCCCCGTCGAATCCAGCCTCCAAGGCGACACCCACGACGGCACCCTCTTCTTGAAGATCGTCAACAGGGGAGAACAGGCCGCCCGAAACGTACAGATAAGCGCCACCTTCCACGGTCACGGCCTGCCCGATACAGCGATTGAGGAAGGTCTTCTCGTCGAAGAACTCCCTCCCGGACACGAAGTCACCCACTCGATGGATCAGCCTGGGCGCGTGGTGGGGTTGGATGCCGCGTGGGGTGCAATCCGTGTGATTGCTTGGGCGGAAAACGCCCGAGCGGTTGGTGACACCATTGAGCTCACCGACTGACGGGCCAGTCGATGGTCGCTCCTCGCCGGTGGAGGCCTATGAGAATACACCGCGCGTTCTAACAAATCGCTAAAGCCGACCTCTCCCACCGGTCGAGCGGCTTAGCTCAGTCGTTAAGCAGTCCGTCCAAGCAACTCGCGAGAAGGGAGGTATACCGAAGATGTCCCAAGCAAACCACCCGATCGACACGACGGCTGCCGAGGCGTACGAGAAACACATGGTCCCGGGGATGTTCGCTCACTGGACAGAACGTGTGGTGGGGTTGGCCGCCCCGCAACGGGGAGAAAGCGTGCTGGACGTGGCCTGTGGCACGGGTGTTGGGGCAAGGGTGGCCGCGCGCGGCGTTGGCCCGGCAGGGAAGGTGGTGGGCCTGGACATCGATCCGGGCGTCGTCGAGGTGGCACGAAAAATGGCGCAGGGCTTCGATATTCCGATGGAGTGGCACTGCGCAAGCGCGCTCAAGATGCCCTTCGACAGCGCCACGTTCGATCTCTGTCTTTGCCTCCAGGGCCTCCAGTTCATTCCGGATCGTCAGGCCGGTCTCGCCGAGATCCACCGCGTGCTCAAGCCGTCGGGTCGGCTCGCGGCAAGCATCTGGGGACCGCTCGAAGACAACAAAGGTCATGACGCCGTGGTTAGAGCCCTGGAACGTCAGGGGGTCGACGCTTCGGCGGCGAGGCGGGCCTGTTGGTTTGCCGACCCGGAGGATATCCGTGACGCGGCGACGCGTGCGGGGTTCTCCGCGATCGAACTTCGCACTGAGGACGGAGTCTCTCACTTCGCGTCCATCCAATCGTTCATCGACGGCATGACCCTGGGTTCACCCTCCACTCGGCACGCTGTGGCGCTTCTGCCCGAGCATGGGCGCGACGCGTTTCTCAAGGACGTGAGCGCGATGCTCGAGCCTTACGTGGCCAACGGTGAACTCAGGTACCCGATGCGCACGCACGTTCTGCTTGCGCGGGCATAGACGAAAAGGCATGAGTAGCCTGCCCAACCGTGCGCTGAAGACGGACCCTTCGCGAGCAGCCTTCGCCCGCTCGCTTCGGGCCGCTGAGCGCGATCGTTATCCGCGCCCGCCGCCCCGCGATCATGTCTCATAGACTTCGTCATGATGCGCGAGTCGCAGAAGGCGGACGGTTCCGGTCGGTTCATTCGGCTCGAAGAGGAGGACGAAGGAGCTTGCGACGTGAACGCGCCGTACGCCTTTCAGCGGACCCCGAAGAGGCTTGTAGTGGAGAGGCTGTTCCAGGATCTGGGCAACCTTGTTGTCCACGGCCTTTCGAAGGACCGCATCCTTCTTGCAGAGCTTCCGATAGTCGCGCTCGAAGTGCGGCGAGACCTCCAACTGCCACGCCATCTTCACTCGAGGAGGTCGCCGAGCTTGTTCACCTTGCGGAACCGTCCCTTCCGGGTCTTCTCGACTTCGTCCACGAATTCAGGGCGGAAGTTCGGGTCCAGGATGTATTCCTCGTAGGCCTCGACGATGCGCTCCACGGCCTCGGATTTTCCCTTCAGGCCTTCCTTGGCCTTGACGACGTTGACCACCCGGTTCGCCCGGTCGGAGAGGTGGATGACCGCCTTGGGCATGTCGAGTAACTCCATGTTACATCTCGTAACGCATCATAATAAGTCTTTCGGGGGGCCCCAGAAGGTGAGGAAGCCCACCGCGAAGCCAAGCTCCCGACGGCCTGGCCGACCCAGGACTCGACCCGAAGGACAGGAGAGAAGGCATGGGGTCTAGCAAGTCGTTCAGCTAACCGCTCGGGCGCTGGACCGCCTTCGCGGCGACTTAACTCCGTCGTCAGACGCCCACCGAACGGCAGACATAGAGATCGGCGCGGCAGCACGGACGAATGAGGCGCCTGATGAGCCGCGGCGATGACCCGCCTCGCCCGCCTGAGGCGTTTCAGCCTTCGGACCGAGAGATCCTGTCTCGGGTGGCTTGCGCGGTTCGGCGCCGTCACGCGTCACCCGCTTCCCTCGTCCTTGACGCCGAGCGACGCGGAAGCGTTCTCCCACTTGGCCGTCGAGAGGAAAGGCTCGGGCTCCAGGTAGAAGGAGGCGTTCAGTGCCTCCCTCCTAGCTACCGGCAACCCCTGGGGCAGCGGCCACACGGACGAGCCCGCTGATCCGTAATGCCCTCGACGGCGTCCGGTGCCTCTTCCGGTGGACATTCATATATGTGAGATGAGACATCTCATGTGATGATGGTTGAAACACGGTCCACCGTCCGCCGCTGGGGCTCGAGCCTCGCCGCCGTGATTCCCCCCGAGGCGCTCAAGGCCGAGGGCCTCCGTGAGGGCGATGAGGTGATCCTCGAGGTCCGCAAGGCGCGACGCCTGGAGGACCTCTTCGGGCTGTTCAAGAACAAGAAGCTCGACGCGCAGGCCGTCAAGGACGCGATCCGCGCGGAGGATGCCGAGTGAGGCGCTTCCTCGACACGTATGCGATCGTGGAGATCCTCAACGGCAACCCCGACTACCGAGGCGTGCTCGAGGACGCCGCGACGAGCCTGTATCACCTCTACGAGCTCCACGTCCAGCTCGCGCGCCTTCGCGACGAAGCCACCGCGAATGCCGTCTACCGCGACCTGCGATCCCTCGCGGTCGAAGCGACGGACGCGGACGTCCTGGCCGCTAGCCGCTTCAAGCGCGCCCACCCCAAGGCCGGGTTCAGCTACGCGGACGCGCTCGGCTACGCGATGGCGCGCGAACGCGACGTGCCCTTCGTGACCGGCGACAAGGCGTTCCGGAAGATCGACGGGGTCGCGTTCATCGCGGGGCGGAAGTGAGGGGAACGACGAGCGCGGGCGGCCGGTCCACGCCCGCGGCGAAGCGCGACCCCATCTCCATCGTGGGCGCTCGCTCCGCATCGACGTGCACCGGTCGCACGAACGCCTGGAGGCGGTCGAAGAGGCGGCAATGCGCTGAACGCGCGCTGCGGCTCACCTCGAAAGACCCCCTCGAGGGCGTCCCGCCCATGCCGACCTCCGCCTCCTCGGCTTGGCTCGCTGCCGCGCCATAGACAAGGCTATGATCGGGCGGCGCCTCCGAGAACCGGTCGAGTCGCCCATGCTCGAATTCCACCCCGTCACCGAACGCCCAACGCCCCCCGCGCGCCTCGCGGAGCTCTTCGTCGAGGCGCGCCGCGTCCTCGTCGAGCGGGGCATGGCCTCGATGGACGAGTACGGCGACATGCTGAAGTGGGGCCTCCCGCGCGTCGACGGCGTGTGGCGCAACATCCACGTCTTCCATCCGGACTGGTGCTCGTACAGCGACCGCTTCTGGGGCACGATCCACTTCCACGCGGGCTGGATCCGCGGCACCGTGCTCGCGGGCGCCATGGAGCACTACACGTACCGCGCGGTCGAATCGCCCGACGGCGACCGCTTCCACGGCGGCCGCGCCTACACGCTCGCGCGGCACACGGACGTCCACCGCGAGGGCGCGACGTACGAGCTCCCTGCGCGCGTGCCGCACTGGATCAAGCCGACCGCGCTCACGCTGACGTACTTCGAGGAGCAGGAGACGGAGGATGCCTCCGATCTCGTGAACCCCGCCTCGGAGGCGATCGACGAGCACCGCTGGACGCAGGCCCAGGCCGACGCGCTCCTGCCGGAACTCCTCGCGCTCATCGACGACCGGCTCGCGCGGCTCGCCCCCGCCGTCCCGGGCTTCCGGTGAGGCCCCGACGCGATCCTTCAAGTGGCCCGAAGCCGTCGAGCCCCTGATGGCCCCGTCCGCGCCCGGCGTCCTCGCCCTCGCAGCCGCGCTCCTTGCGGCGGGCTGCCTCGCCGCGACGCCCGCGCAGGTCGGGCCCGCCGAGGCTCCCGGGCCCGGCCCCGCGGTCCCGCCCGGGGTCTACGCGACGACGGGCGACTTCTCGCGCGTCCTCGCGCCGGGGCCCCACGCGATCCTCCCGGACGCGGTCGAGGTGCTGAAAAGCGCGCGCGACGGCGTCGACATCCGCGTGGGCCTCGTGCGGCCCGACGTCCCGGAGGGGACGCGCGTGCCGGTCGTCGCGCACCTCTCCGTGTATCTCCCCGAGGTGCGCGAGGGGACGCTCCGCGACAACGTGTGGAACACCCGCTCCGATTTCCTCGTGGAGAACCTCGTGCCGCGCGGCTACGCAGTGGCCTTCGTCGCGGCGCGCGGGTCGAGCGGGTCCGGCGGCTGCTGGGACATCTACGGCGAGGCGACGCGCGCCGACCTCGACCAGGCCGTGACGTGGCTCGCGAGCGAGCCGTGGTCCACGGGCGCGGTCGGCACCATCGGCCTCTCGTTCGACGCGGTCGCGCAGCTCCAGGTGGCGGCCGCGGGGAACCCGCACCTGCGCACGATGGTGCTCATCGGCGCCGAGCCGGACCACTACTCCTTCTTCGTGCGCAACGGCACGGTCGCCGCCTCGACCTTCCTCCTGAATCCCGTGTTCAATGCCTGGGCGGCGACGAACACGCACTTCTTCCAGGTGCGCGGCCCGCCCCGCGCCCCATCGCCGTCGGCCGTCTGCCCCGAAGCCGCCGAGCATCTCGGCCCCGGCCTCGCGACGTTCGCGACGGGCGGACGCGGGGCGAGCGGATACTGGGTCGAGCGCGACCTGAGGCCGCGCGTCGAGGCCTCGTGGAACGGCAGCATCCTCGGCGTCCACGGGTTCCGCGACGACGTCGCGCACATCCGGCTCGTCGAGCCCTGGTACGGCATGCTCGCGACGAAGGGCTTCGACGTGAAGCGCGTCTACGGCCAATGGGGCCACACGCATCCCGACCAGACGAACGACAATCCGACCCTCCGATGGGACTGGGCCGAGAAGCTCGCGCATTGGTTCGACCTCCACCTCAAGGACGACGCGACGGCGACGCGCGGCCCGCCGGTCGAGGTCGCGGACCAGACGGGCCGCTGGCGCGCGGAGGAGGCGTGGCCCCCGCGCGACGCGACGCCCGTCACCTACTATCTCACGGGAGGCGACGGCCTCGCGTCCGAGCCCGATCCGCGATCCTCCCTGACGCCGCTTGCGACGGATCCCGCCCGCGCGCTCCTCCCGCCCGCGGTCGGTCCGGCAGAGGCCGCCTTGGAGACGCTTGCCCCGGAATGCCGGCGCTGCGCTTTCTTCTCCACAGAGGTCGCAAACGCGACGTGGCGCTTCGCGGGGGCGCCGCTCGCGCACGTCACCGTCGTCCCGACCGGCGCCGCGGGCCATGTCACGGCGCGCCTTTACGTCGTGAACGGGACCGACGCGACGCGCGTGAGCGTCGGGCAGATGGACATCCGCTTCGCCGCGGGCGGCGACGAGCCGAGCCTTGTGAGCCCGGGCCAGCGCCTGCTCCTGCGGATGCAGCTCGAACCCGCCGACGTCGTCGTGCCGGCCGGCGCGCGCCTCGCGATCGGGTTCGACACGAGCGGCTACGGGACGATCCTCAACCACTACCGCGCCTCGCCCGCGGCCGCGCCGGTGCTCCTCGCGCACGGGGGCCGGGACAGCACGCTCACGCTCGCGGTCTTCGATCGCGCGGACGAAGCATTCTTCGACACGCCGCGTTAGCGCAGCGCCGCGAACGACCCGAGGCTCTCGAGCGCGATCGTCGCGGTTGGGCAGTCTGCCCCATCGCCGCCGAGGCGCGCGCGGTGCCCCGAGATGATCGCGCCGATGCCCGAGAAGGTCGTTTGAGCCTCGGGACCTTCGAGGATCTCGGTCGTGCAGGCGGCCTGATGGCGGCCGAGGCGCAGGAGGTCCGGCGAGAGCGCGAGGTCGAAGGGCGCCTTCGGAAGCGTCTCGCTCCAGCGGGGGGCGGTCGTCATCCAGGCGACGCCCGAGAAGACCGCGAGGCGGCGCGGTTCCCCCTCCTTCACGATCTCGAGCGCGCTGACATACGAGGGCGGAAGCGCGCCGGGGAACGCGAGCATGGAAATTGTGCGGTTTGCCGCGTCGATCGTGTATTCGCCTTCGCGGAACTCCGCAACCGGCGTCACGAAGCGGAAGTGCTCGTCGCCCTCGACCTTGAGCCGACCGAGCGCGATGCCGGCGACGGATTGTCCTTCCCAGCCCGCGTCGCGCGGGCTCGCGCAGCCCGCGTCCTCGAAGGGGCACAGCACGACCTTCGAGGTCGGCGGCGCCGCGTAGAAGTGGAGCGCCGCGGCGACGAGCGCGAGCGCCCCGAGGCCGGCGGCGAGCGCGAACGCGAGCTTCGGGCGGGACGCAGCCATGCGGCCCATTCTCCGCCCCGGGGCCATCAAGGAAAGGGCGAGGGCCCCAGGGACCCCGGGACCCTGGGCGCCGATACATCCATGTCAGGTCCGGTTTTTCCCGATTCGTGGCGGGTTGGCTCGACGGGCTCCTCTTCGTCCAGGGGCTCCTCCTCGTGGGTCTCGCAATCTTTCTCCTCGCGCGCGGCGCGCGCGGGGCTTCGACCGTCCTCCTCGCGATGGCCATCGGCGGCCCCGGCCTCATCATGGCGGCGCACGGGGGCTTTCCGCTCGCGGGCGGCTATCCTCCGTTCTACTTCACCGCGTTCCAGCTCACCTACGGGACGCTCATGTGCGCGACGCTCGCGTTCGCCATCGCGTACCCGGCGCGCGTCCTCCACGCGAAAGCAGCGTGGCGCGTCGCGTGGGCCTTCATCCCCATCGCGGTCACGCTCGCCGCCCTCGTCGTCGCGACGCCGCTTGTGATGAACGCCGACCTCTCGCCCGCGACGCCGATGCTGAACGTCGTCTCGTTCATCATCCCGGCGGCCTACCTCCTCGGCGCCATCGCGCTCGGCGCGAAGTGGGCGCGCGCCGCGCCCGGGCCGCACAAGGGGCAGTTCCTGTTCGTGCTCCTCGCGTACCTGTTCTTCAACATCCACGACGGCGTCGGCATCCTCGCGCACGCGACGACGAACCTGTTCCGCGATGCGTACCCCGCGGTCCCCACGGCTTTGACGTTCCTCTACGCCGCCTGCGTCGTTGCCGGCGTGAGCGTCGCCGGCGTGAGCGTCCGCCGGATGCTCACCCGGCCGCGCGAGGAGACCCGTGAGGACCGGTTCCTCGTGCTCGGCGTCGTCGCGTTCATCCCGATCTCCGTCCTTCAGATCCTCGTCGCGGTGGCGGGCCACCACGTGAACGGCGTCACGACGCACCTGCTCATCGACGGCCTCATCCTCCCCATCCTTGGTTACGGCGTGCTGAAGTACCAGATCCTCGACGTGGACCTCAAGGTCAAGTGGGGCATCCGCAGCGGCACCCTCGCGGGGGCCGGCCTCGTCATCCTGCTCGTCGTGCAGCAGCTCATCGAGCAGCACGTCGGCTCCGTATTCGGCGCGGTGGGCGGCGCCGTCGTCGCGGGCGTCGCGCTCTTCGCGCTCACGCCGCTCCAGCGGGCGGCCGAGCGCGTGAGCGAGCGCGCGATGCCGAGGGTGCAGGAGAGCGCGGCGTACCTGAGCTTCCGCCGGATGGAAATCTACCGCGCGGCGCTCGAGGGCATCCTCCGCGACGGCACGGTCGACCGGCGCGAGGCCGCCGTCCTCGCGGGCCTGCGCGAGGAGTTGGGCCTCACGCTCGCCGACCACGAGGCGCTCGAGGGCGACATCCGCCGACGGCTCGCGCCGCCGGTCGCGGTCGCGGCCTGACCGGAAGGGCGAAACGCGCCGATTCCGCTCGCCCTGCATGGATCCGATCGCGCTCGCCGCCTCCGCGCTCGTCGCCCTCGCCGCGATGCTCGGCGCCGCCGTCTGGCACGGGCGCGCGCTCCGGCGCGAGCGCGAGCACGCGGGGCACCTCCACGTCGTCTTCGGCGGCGAGAACCACCCGTGGGTCGAGGCGCACTGGCGCGCGGAGCGCTTCCGGTTCTGGCCGCTCGCAGGGGGGCTTGCGGGGGCCGCGGCCGGGGCGCACCTCGCGGGCATCGTTCCCGATGGCGGGGTTGCGGCCGTCCTCGCGCTCCTTGTCGCGCCCGCTCTGGCTTTCGTCGTCACGGGGGCGCTCAGTCGCGCAAGACTCGCGCGCGCACGCAAGGCGAAACCCTCTTGACCCGCCGGCCCGCATGCTCGACCCGCGCCCGACTTGGCGCGAGGTGACGACATGGCCCGAACCGCCGAGCTTCCCCCGAAGATCCAGGACGCCCTCAACGCCCAGCTCAAGGACGAGCTGGCCTCCAGCTACACGTACCTCGCGATGGCGGCGTACCTCGAGACGGCCAAGCTCCCCGGCGCCGCGACGTGGATGCGCATGCAGGCCCAGGAGGAGCTCGGCCACGCGATGCGCTTCTACGATTTCGTCCATGACCGCAACGGCCGCGTCGTCCTCGGCGCGCTCCCCGCGCCCGCGAAGGAATGGACCTCGCCGCTTCGCGCGTTCGAGGAGGCGCACGCGAACGAGCAGAAGGTCACGGAGAACATCGTGCGGCTCTACGAACTCGCGATGGCCGAGAAGGACTACGTCTCGCACGCGTTCCTGCAGGCCTTCCTCACGGAGCAGATCGAGGAGGAGAAGACGGCCTCTCGCATCGTGGACATGCTCAACATGGCGGGCGATTCGCGCTCGGCGCTCCTCATGGTGGACAAGGAGCTGGGCGCGCGGTCGAAGGCCGAGTGATCAGGCCTTCACGAAACGGACGCCGTCGAGGCCGCGGAAGCCCTCGTCGCCCGTGACGAGATCGCATCCGTTCTCGCGGGCCACCTCGTAGATGATTGCGTCGCCCAGACCGAGCGATTGCCGAGCGGCGCGCTGGGCCCATTTTGTCAGGCCGGCGCGCTGGGCCGCCTCCCGCGTGACATCGAGGACGGGGCCTCGTCGCGCGATGAACGCAAGCCGCGCCTCGAGCCCGGGGCGATCGGCGCGGGCGTGCAGGTCCGACAGTTCGGCAAAGGTCAGGACGCACGTCGCGACGTCGCCCTTCTCGATGAGCGGCCGCAACCGCGCTCCCGCCCGGCTGCCTTGGAAGTATTCCACCCATGCCCACGTGTCGAGGACGTCCATCAGTCCCACATCGCGTCGCGCGTCTTGCGGTCGAGGCGCGGGAGTTGGGGGTCGACCCCGAACATGGACGTGGGGATTCCGTCCGCCTGGTCGAGGAGCCGCTTCACGACTTCGTTGAGGCTCGCGACGCCCCAGTCCTCCTTCAGATGAACCAGGCGCCGGTGGGCCTCGTCGTCGATCGCGATCGTGGACACGTTACAACTTACAACACTCTCTTATAATAGCCTTTTCCGGACGTCCCCGCACTCCCGCGCGCCCCCTTAAGCCGCGGGGGTCGGCTTCGGGTCCGTGACCCCGCGCGAGCCGTCCCCCTTCGGGCCGGGCAACCCCTCCGACCCGAGCGCGCGCTACGTGTTCCTGCGTTTCCTCCGCTACGGCTTCCTCGCGTGGGGCGGGCCCGTCGCGCAGATCGGCCTCATGCACCGCGAACTCGTGGAGCGCGACGGCTGGATCACGGAGGATCGGTTCCGCAAAACCCTCGCGCTCTACCAGGCGCTGCCGGGCCCCGAGGCGCACGAGCTCGCGGTCTACTTCGGCATGGTGAAGCGGGGCCGCCTCGGCGGCTTCCTCGCGGGCCTCGGGTTCATGCTGCCCGGCGTGGTCCTCGTGACGCTCCTCGCGGCGGCCTACCTCTCCATCGCGGGCGTGTCGGACCACGTGCACCGCTTGCTCTACGGCGTGCGCCCCGCCGTCGCCGCGCTCGTCGGCTTCGCCGTCTACCGTCTCGCGCGCCGCACCGTGGATTCCGCGCTCCTCGCCGCGAGG
>Ga0247719_1000121_pt1 | contig 54786 bp, 44 predicted proteins | sample 41E_DmetaG_FD_189046 | JGI IMG/M metagenome (GOLD analysis project Ga0247719, IMG submission 189046) | Soil microbial communities from hillslope of Landscape Evolution Observatory, University of Arizona, Oracle, AZ, United States - 4-1-E_D | ecosystem: Engineered > Artificial ecosystem >...
CCCACACGACGACACGCGCGCGGCGCGCCGGGCCCACGCCATCCCGCGCCGCGCGCGTGTCGTCGTGTGGGAGGCCGGTACGGCGGGTGAGACGGTGGACGTGCGGCTGGATGCGGCGCTGCGTCCCGTGCGCGACGCCGGGTTTCGCGTCGAGGCGGTGCTCTCGCCGGCGCAGGCGCTCGCCGCGATGGCGTCGGAACGGCCGCGCCCAGGGCCCTCGGCCGTCGCCTGGCTCTCGATCAATACGCACGGCCTGTCGCTCGCGATCGTTCGTGGTCGGGACGTGCTGGCGTCGCGCTCGCTCGGGTGGTCGGTGCCGCCCCCATCCGACGCCGTCCGCAGCCAGTTGCTGTACCGCTATTCGCTGGTGGCGCATATCGCTCCGGCGCTCGCGCATGCGATGTCCGCCGTTCGGCAGGCCCACGGCGTGACGGTGGAAACCGTCGTGACGTGCGGCAACCTGCCGGATCTCCGCTCGCTGACGATGCCGCTGATCGAGGAGCTGGACCTCGAGGTCGAGACGCTCGATTCGTCGGAAGGCCTGAGGGGCGCCTCGCCCGATGTCACCGAGCGGGTGCTGGAGTTCGCGCCGGTGATCCGCCTGGCCTGCGGCGCTGCGACCGCTGCCGTGCGTCCGGCCGTGGACTGGCGCCGGCGGCTTGCCGCTGCCGCGCTGGTGGTGGCCGTCGCGGGGGGCGCCGCCATGGTCGTGTACACCCAGCGATCGGTCGTTCGGCCGGTCGAAGCGGTCGTGGAGCCGCTGCCGCCCCCGATCGACGCGGCCAGTCAGGGTGTCCCGACGGAGCCGGTGCCGCTCGCTGCTGCCGGGGCACCGGTGTCGGAGGAGCTGCCCGCGGCCGAAAAGGGGGATGCCGCGCCTGTTGCGCCTCGTGCCCGGCAATCCCCGGGTGCCGCGGTGCCGGGTCGTTCGGCGGATCCTGCGGCCGGGACGCCGTTGCCGCGCGTCACGTCGATCCTGATCGGGGAGGGCCGGAGGCTCGCGATCATCGACGGCGACATCCGCGCCGTGGGCGACAGCGTCGGCAGCCGGGTGCTGGTGCGGATCGACGAAGACGCCGTCGTGCTTCGCGATCGTGCCGGCGTGGAAGTCAGGGTGCCGCTGCGGCCGGGGCCGCCCGATGAGGTAAAATTCAGCCCCTTCGCCGAGGGGGTACCCGTGGCGGCGCAAGCCAGTCCGCAGAACTGAAAGCAGAGAGGAACGACCCAGGGTGCGGAAAAAAATCGGCGAGTGCCTGATCCAGGCCGGCCTCATAACGGAAGAGGATCTTCAGATCGCGCTGGCGGAGCACAAGCGCACGGGCGAACGCGTGGGCGCCGTGCTCATTCGCCTGAATTTCGCCACCGAGAAGCAGATCACCAAGGCGCTCGCCTACCAGCTCGGGTTCCCCTATGCGAGTCTCGCCGAGGAGCCGCCCGACCCTGCGGCCATCGTTCTGATCCCGAAAGACGTCGCGCTGAAGCGGGTCTGCGTCGCGGTCCGTCTGGAGAAGAACCTGCTGACGGTGGCGATGTCCGATCCACTGCTGTTCAGCCTCGTGCAGGACCTCGAGTTCCAGACCGGGTACCGCATCAAGCAGGTCGTCGCCACGCGCAGCGACATTCTGGAGGCGATCGAGAACGGGTACCCGGACAAGGCGCTGGCGCGTGTCGAAACGGCCAACGGCGCGGGGCTCGTCGCGCCCGGCACGTCCACCGGCGTTCGTGCCCGGCGCGCGGGGGACGCTGTCGCCGAACGCGGAGCCTCGCTGATCCGGAGGCCGGAAGAGGACGTCTTCGAGCAGCCCTCCGGCTCCGGCCCTCGCGAAGGCGGAGACTCGGCGCCCATCATCGACCTGGTCGACCTCGTCGTGAACAGCGCCATCACGAGCCGTGCGAGCGACGTCCACATCGAGCCGCAGGAGAAGGGCGTCCTCGTGCGGCATCGCCTCGACGGCCTCCTGAAGGAGGTCATGGACCTGCCCAAGTGGGTCCACGAAGGGCTCGTCGCGCGCATGAAGATCATGGCGGGGATGGACATCGCCGAGAAGCGGCTGCCGCAGGATGGCCGCCTCCGGGTGAAGCAGGAAGACGGCCGCGACGTCGACTTCCGCGTCTCGACGCTGCGCACCTTGTATGGCGAGAAGATCGTGCTGCGCGTGCTCGACCATCGCAAGGGGGCGCCGCCGCTCGAGGAGCTCGGGCTCTCGTCGGCCGCGATGGAGGACCTGAAGTACTTCCTCCGCCACCAGCACGGCATGGTTCTCGTGGTCGGCCCCACGGGCAGCGGCAAGACGACGACGCTGAGCTCGGCGATCAGCTCGATCAAGTCGGGGAAGACGAACATCATCACCATCGAGGATCCGATCGAGTACCAGATCCCCGGGGTGAATCAAACGCAGGTGAACGAGAAGGCGAAGCTCACGTTCGCCAGCGCGCTGCGCGCCATCCTCCGTCAGGATCCGGACGTCGTGCTCGTCGGCGAGATCCGCGATCACGAGACCGCGAAGATCGCGATGCAGGCGGCGCAGACGGGGCACCTCGTCCTCTCGACGCTGCACACCGACGACGCCCCGTCGACGGTCACCCGCCTGATGGACATGGGCATGGAGCCCTACGTCATCGCGTCGGCGCTCATCGGCGTCGTCGCGCAGCGCCTGGTGCGGCGGCTGTGTACCACGTGCCGCCGGCAGTACACGCCGGAGCCCGAGACGCTGAGAGCGCTCAACATCACCGAGGCGGATGCCGCGCAGTTCGTGTTCTATCGGGCGGTCGGGTGCGAGGAGTGCAACCACACCGGGTACCGGGGACGCATCGCGCTCTACGAGGTGATGCGCGTCACCGAGAAGGTGCGGCGGCTGATCGCCCAGAAGGCGGGCGAGGACATGGTACGCGAGGCGGCGGTCGCCGGCGGGATGATCGCGCTCGGCGAGGACGGCCTTGCCAAAGTGAAGTCGGGCATCACGACCGCCGAGGAGCTGCTGCGGGTGGTGACCGAGGTGCGCGAGATGCGGACGCTCTGCCCCGGATGCGGCGGCGCGGTCGCCGTCGACTTCATGGCCTGCCCGAGCTGCGGGCACCGTCTGAACGCCGGCTGCGGCAAGTGCGGACGCGCGCTTCAGCCGGGATGGCAGTTCTGCCCGTTCTGCGCGAGCACCGTCACGACGAAAGGCGGAAAGCGCAGGCTCCGGGAGCAGTCGAAGCCGCTCGAGCTCCCCCCATCCAAAGTTGCTGAATTCAAGAACCAGAATCGTTGAAGACCTACTACGAGCTGCTGGGTCTGGAACCGGCGGCTGAACCGGACGCCATCAAGCGGGCGTTCCGTCGCGAGATCGCGCGGTATCACCCCGACAAGGTCCAGCATCTCGGTCCCGAGTTCCAGGAGATCGCCTCGACGCGTGCCGCCGAGCTGACAGAGGCATACCGCGTCCTGATGGACGCCGCGGCGCGGGCCCAGTACGACGAATCGCTGCTGTCGCCCGTCCAGCCATCCCCGCCTCCGCCGCCTGCACCGCCCCATCCTGCTGCGCCGCCGGACCCGGTGCCGCCGCGCGCGCCGGCGCCGGACCGGAAGATCACGCGGGAGCAGGTCACCAGCACGCAGTTCGTGCGGCGTGCCGTGATCGCGAAACTGACCGAGGCCTGCACCCGCGTCGGAGGCGCGGCGGTCGCCGAAGGGGCGTTCGACGCCGTCTACGACATCACACCGCGCAGGAGTCTCTTCAGGAAAGCGGAGCCGCCCGTCCGGCTCGCGGCGAAGGTCGTGTCGCAGGTCGATTCGGAGTCGCTCGCGGCGTCCTGGACCGACGCCTCCCGGATGGCGTCCAGGGGGCAAACGGTGTGCCTCATGCTGCTCGGCTCCACCCTCGCCCCGGCGAAGGACCTGTCCGCCACGGTGTCGGAGCTGCGACGCAAGACGCGCCACGATCCCCCCATCGTCATCCCAGTCGATATCCGTGACTGGGAGGCGCTCGTGCCGCCGCAGACGCCCCCCCTGGTGCGAGCCCTGCTCGAGCGCCTCCAGCGGGGCGAGTGAACCGCCCTCCGCTGCCAACCGTATGTAAGATGTCCCCGTCTCGAACGACGACAGCCGTGAACCGACCGGGTAGCCGGTCCTCAGCCAGGATTCCGCATGCCGCTCATCGAAACCCGCGATCTCTGGAAGACCTACGTGATGGGAGACGAGGAGATCCACGCCCTCCGGGGCGTATCGATCCAGATCGAGCGCGGTGAGTACGTCGCGATCATGGGGCCGTCGGGGTCCGGGAAGTCGACCCTGATGAATCTGATCGGCTGCCTCGATACGCCGTCGAAGGGCAGCTACCTCCTCAACAACAAGGAGGTCGCGGCGATGAACGACGACGAGCTGGCGCAGATCAGGAACGAGGAGATCGGCTTCGTGTTCCAGACGTTCAATCTGCTGCCGCGCGCAACCGCGCTGCACAACGTCGAACTGCCGCTGATCTACGCGGGGGTGGCGTCGAAGGTGCGGCAGGAGCGGGCGCGCCAGGCGCTCGAGAAGGTCGACCTGATCCCCAGGGCGATGCATCGGCCGAATGAGCTCTCGGGCGGGCAGCGCCAGCGCGTCGCGATCGCCCGCGCGCTCGTGAACGATCCCTCCATCCTGCTCGCCGACGAGCCGACCGGGAACCTCGACTCCAAGACCGGGAACGAGATCATGGGTGTCTTCGAGCGGCTGCACCAGGCGGGCAACACGATCGTGCTCGTCACGCACGAAGCCGACATCGCGGCGTACGCGCACCGCATCATCCACATCCGCGACGGGCAGGTGGAGAAGGACGTCCGCCGGGCCGCGTAGTCAGACGGCGGCGAAGTGTCCGGTGTCGAGCTGCCGGAGCGGCGCCGACCGGTCGAACGATACCGGGTCGAGCACGATGCGCCGGCGCTGCGCGTGGGGATCGGGCACCGGAATCGCCGACAGCAGCGCACGCGTGTAGGGATGCGCCGGCGCCGCGAAGACCGCCTCCGTCGTCCCGATCTCCACGATCCGCCCCAGGTACATGACGGCCACCCGGTTGCAGATGTGGCGCACGAGCCTCAGATCGTGCGCGATGAACAGGTAAGTCAGCTTCAGCCGCTCCTGCAGGTCCATCAGGAGGTTCACGACCTGCGCCTGGACTGACACGTCGAGCGCCGAAACCGGCTCGTCGGCGATCACCAGCGACGGATTCAGCGCGAGCGCCCGCGCCAGGCCGATCCGCTGCCGCTGGCCGCCGCTGAACTGATGGGGATACCGGGAGAGCTGGCCCGGGTCGAGCCCCACCAGCTCGAACAGCTCGCGGACCCGCCTCCGCCGCTGCTCGCGGTCGCCGATGCCGTGAATGATCAGCGGTTCCTCGATGATCGCGTCGGCACGCATCCTCGGGTTGAGCGACGAGAACGGATCCTGAAAGACGATCTGCATCTCGCGCCGCGCCGCCCGCATCCGCCGCTTCGAGAAGGCCAGGATGTCCTCCCCCCGGAAGCGCACCTCGCCGGCGGTCGGCTCGATCAACCGCAGGATGCAGCGCCCCGTGGTCGTCTTGCCGCTGCCCGATTCCCCGACGAGGCCGAACGTTTCCCCCTCCGCGATGTCGAACGTCACGTCATCGACGGCGCGAAATGGCGTGGGCCTGCCGAACAGCCCCTTCGTCCGCACGAAGTCCTTCGTCAGGTGCCGGACCTCGAGGAGCGGCCCCCTCACGACATCACCTCGAGCTCCTCGGTGGCCGTGCCGTGCAGGTAGCACTTGACCGTATGGGCACCGAACGCCGTGTCGCCGGGGTGCACGGCCGCGCACCGCTCGAACCGGTCTGGACATCGCGTCGCGAAGGAGCAGCCGCGCGGCAGGGCATCGAGCGGTGGCACGGTCCCCTGGATCGCCGTCAGACGGGTGCCGGGCGCGCTGCCCGGCAGCGACGCGAGCAGCCCCCGCGTGTAGGGGTGCCGGGGGCCCGCGAACAGCTCGGTCACCGGTGCGTGTTCGACGATCCGCCCGGCGTACATGACGGCCACTCGATCAGCCATCTCGGCGACGACGCCGAGGTCGTGCGTGATCAGCAGCAGCGCGAGAGCGAGCCGCTTCTGCAGGTCGCGCAGCAGGTCGAGAATCTGCGCCTGCACCGTCACGTCCAGCGCCGTCGTCGGCTCGTCGGCGATCAGCAGGCGGGGTTCGCACGCGAGAGCGATCGCGATGAGCGCACGCTGACGGAGGCCTCCAGACAACTGGTGCGGGTAGTCGTCGACCCGGCGGTGCGGCTCGGGGACGCTCACCGAGTCCAGCAGCTCGATGGCGCGGTGGCGCGCCGTCCGCCGGACCGCGCGGCCGTGGACCCGCAGCGTTTCCTCGATCTGCCGCCCGATCGTGAACACCGGGTTCAACGCCGTCGACGGCTCCTGGAAGATGAACCCGATATCGGCGCCGCGGACGCGCTGCATCTCGCGCTCGGTCAGCGCCATGAGATCGCGGTCGTCGAACAGGATTTTTCCGCCGCTGATGCGCGCGGGGGGCTGGAGCAGGCGAATGAGGGAGAGTGCGGTCACCGATTTGCCGCAGCCCGACTCGCCGACGAGACACAGCGTTTCGCCCGCGCGCAGCTCGAAGCTGACGTTGGTGACGGCGGGCACGAACCGGCCGGCGACGTCGAAGCCGGCGACCAGATGTCGGACCTGCAGCAGGGGGACGGCCATGCTGCCCGTCGGCTCAGACATCGATCTCCTCGTGCTCGCCGAACACCGACCGCATCGCGTCGGCGATCTCGCCCACGGTCGCCTGCGCCTCTACCGCACGCAGGACCGGAGGCACGAGATTGGCGTCGCCGCGCGCCGCGGCGCGCACCTCGTCGAGCGCCGCCGCGCAGGCGGCGCGGTCGCGGCTGTCGCGGACCTGCTTCACCCGCTCCACCTGCCGGCGCTCGACCTCCGGGTCGATGGCGAGCACGTCGATCGTGGACGGTTCGGCGGTCGTGTAGCGGTTCACCCCGACGACGACGGACTCGCCTGAATCGATCCGCTGCTGGGCCCGATACGCCGACTCCTGGATGTCCCGCTGGACGAGGCCGCTCTCGATCGCCGCGAGCGTCCCGCCCGCCGATTCGACCCGCTCCAGCAGCGCCCGCGCGCCGTTCTCGATCCTGTTCGTGAGGTCCTCGACCGCCCATGCACCGCCGAACGGATCGACGGTGTTCGGCACGCCGCTCTCGCTGGCGATGATCTGCTGTGTACGCAGCGCGATCCGCGCCGACTCCTCGGTCGGCAGCGCGAGCGCTTCGTCGCGGCCGTTGCAGTGGAGCGACTGGGTGCCGCCGATCACCGCCGCGAGCGCCTGCAGCGCCACGCGCACGATGTTGTTGTCGGGCTGCTGCGCGGTCAGCGTGCTGCCGGCCGTCTGCGTGTGGAAGCGGAGCTGCTGCGCCCGCGGATTCGTCGCGCCGAACCGGTCGCGCATGATCCGCGCCCACAGGCGCCGGGCCGCCCGGAACTTCGCGACCTCCTCGAGAAAGTCGTTGTGCGCGTTGAAGAAGAACGAGAGCCGCTGCCCGAAGCTGTTCACGTCGAGTCCGGCGGCACGCGCCGCTTCGACGTACGCGATCGCATTCGCGAACGTGAACGCGACCTCCTGAACGGCAGTCGATCCCGCTTCACGGATGTGGTAGCCGCTGATCGAGATCGTGTTCCAGTTCGGAAGTTCCCGCTCGCAGAACGCGAAGATGTCGGTGACGATCCGCAGGGAGGCGCGTGGCGGGTAGATGTACGTCCCGCGGGCCACGTATTCCTTCAGGATGTCGTTCTGGATCGTGCCCGACAGCGCGGACGTGTCCACCCCCTGCCGTCGCGCCACCGCCATGTACAGCGCGAGCAGGATGATCGCCGTCGCGTTGATGGTCATCGAGGTGGAAACGCGTCCGAGCGGGATGCCGTCGAACAACTCGGCCATGTCGTGGATCGAGTCGATCGCGACGCCGACACGCCCCACCTCCCCCTGCGCCAGCGGATGGTCGGAGTCGTATCCCATCTGCGTCGGCAGGTCGAATGCGACGCTCAACCCCGATACGCCCTGGCTGAGGAGGTAGCGGTATCGCCGGTTCGATTCAGCGGCGGTGCCGAACCCCGCATACTGCCGCATCGTCCACAGACGGCCCCGATACATGGTGGGTTGAATGCCGCGGGTGAACGGGAACTGGCCGGGATAGGAGAGCTCCACCGACGGATCCCAGCCGGTGAGCGTTTCGGGATCGCAGAAGAAGCGCTCGGAAGGCATGATTTGCGCCATTGTAATCGCTAGGTGTCGACCCGCTCGTGACCCCAAGATATTGCGGCCGGGCCATTGACACTCAGCAGTAGCACCCGTACAATGGCCCTGCGTTTCCCGCGCTGCAACTCCTTCAGTATGAACAGATTTGGCGCCCGAGTCTGCCGCCCCTCCCCGGGGTCCAGCTGCGGCTCGGCAGTCGCCCCGGTCACCCAGCTCCGGCGGCGGTGAGGAGGTCTCGTATGGACGACGTCGTGAATCGTTTGGCCCGTGAGCTGACCGACGCCATGAATGCCGCTGTCGCCGACGATGCGAGGGTGGAGGCCGTGCGCGAGAAGGCGCGCGCCGCCGGCTTCGAGATGAAGGTGTCGCTCGAAGCGGTGATCGGTTTCATGAGCCGCTCCAACCAGACGGCGCTGGCACGCGTGTCCGGACCTCCCGCCAGGGCCGTCCGCTCGGTCGAGCGCCGCTCGTTCGAGATCAGCGCCAACGACAAGCGCTTCCTTCGCTCGCTCAGGATTGCCGCCGACGAGGCCGAAGAAAAGGAAGTCGAGTAGGCGCGCCAGAACTCCAAACTCCAAACTCCAAACGCCAAATTCCAAACGCCAAACTCCCGAATTCTCAGGCGCTCGGTTCCTGATCCGGAGTTTGGCGTTTAGTGTTTGGGGTTTGGAGTTTGCCGTTTGGGGTTTGGCGTTAGCTCCCCTCCAGCAGGCTCGCGCCGGTCATCTCCGGCGAGGGCGCGATTCCCAGCAGTTCCAGCAGCGTGGGCGCCACATCGCGGAGCGACCCGTCGCGCAGCCTCCGGTGCCTGAAGCGCTCGTCGCAGAGGATCACAGGAACGGGATTGGCGGTGTGCGCCGTGTGGGGCGCGTTCAGCTCGCGATCCCACATCTGCTCGGCGTTGCCGTGATCCGCGGTGACCAGCGCGGTGCCGGCGGCGGTGCGAAGGGCGCTCATGATGCGGCCGAGACACGCGTCGAGGGTCTCGACGGCTGCGATCGTTGCCTCGAGGCTGCCGGTGTGCCCGACCATGTCGGCATTGGCGAAGTTGCAGATCACGACGTCATGCTGCCGCGCCTCGATGTCGGCGACCAGTGCGTCGGTGATCCCCGGTGCGCTCATGGCGGGCATCAGGTCGTAGGTGGCGACCTTCTGCGACGGCACCAGGATCCGGTCCTCCCGCTCGTAGGGATCCTCGCGTCCGCAGTTGAAGAAGTACGTGACGTGCGCGTACTTCTCGGTTTCGGCGAGACGCAGGTTGCTCTGTCCGTGCGCCTGGACGACGTCCGCGAAATTGCCCGTCAGCGACTGCGGCTCGAACACGACCGGAAAGCGGAACGTGCGGTCGTACACCGTCATCGTCGTGTAGTGCACGCGCGGGGGGATGCCGCGATCGAAGCCGTCGAACTCGTCGAGCGCGATCGCGCGCGTGAGCTGCCGCGCGCGATCCGCGCGGAAGTTGAAGAACACCACCGAATCGCCGTCGCGGATCGGCCCGACAGGGCTGCCGCTGGCGTCCACGATGACGACCGGCCGCACGAACTCGTCGGTGACGCCGGCGCGGTGCGAGGCTTCCACGGCCTCGGCGGGACGCGGCGAGCGCGTGTCAGCCGTTCCGCCGACGATCGCGTCGTAGGCGAGCTTCGTCCGTTCCCATCGCTTGTCGCGGTCCATCGCGTAGTAGCGCCCGACCACGGTGGCGATCCGGCCGCCGGTGCGGCCGAGGACCTGCTCCAGTTCGGGGATGTAGCGCGTGGACCCGGCGGGCGATGCGTCACGGCCGTCGGTGATCGCGTGGACGAACACACGGGGGATCCGGCGTTCGGCCGCGAGCGCCAGCAGTGCGTGCAGGTGGCGCTGATGGCTGTGGACGCCGCCGTCCGACACCAGGCCGATGAAGTGCAGCGCGTGCGCGCCGTCGGCGCAGCGTTCCAGGGCGTCCGCGAGCGCGGCGTTCGCCGCCAGCTCCCCCTCGCGGATCGCCTTGTCGATCCGCGTGAGGTCCTGGTACACGATGCGGCCGGCCCCCATGTTCGTGTGGCCGACCTCGGAGTTGCCCATCTGGCTCGCGGGCAGGCCTACCGCCTCACCGGAGGCGACCAGTTGCGCGTGCGGGTACCGCGCGAGCAGCTCGTCGTACACGGGCGTGCGCGCGAGCGCGATGGCATTGTGGTCTCGGTCCGCGCGGATCCCGAACCCGTCGAGGACGAGAAGGACGAGCGGGTGACTCACAGCGCCGCCCGCAGCGCCGTCTTCCCCGCGTAGGCCGCGCCCGCCCCGAGCTCCTCCTCGATCCGCAGGAGCTGGTTGTACTTCGCGACCCGGTCGCTGCGGCTCGCGGATCCCGTCTTGATCTGCCCGGCGCCGGTGCCCACGGCGAGATCCGCGATCGTGGTGTCCTCGGTTTCGCCCGAGCGGTGCGAGATCACCGCCGCGTAGCCGGCGTCACGTGCCATCTTCACCGCGGCGAGCGTCTCGGTGACGGTACCGATCTGGTTCAGTTTCACCAGCAGCGCGTTGCCCACGCCTTCGGCGATGCCGCGGGCGAGGATCTCGGGGTTCGTGACGAACACGTCATCGCCCACCAGTTGCACGCGGGAGCCGAGCGCGCGGGTCAGTGCTGCCCATCCCGCCCAGTCTCCCTCGGCCACGCCGTCTTCGATCGAGACGATCGGGTACTGGCGGACCCAGTCCTCGTAGAGCGTCACCATCTCGTCGGACGACCGCGTCCGATCGCCCGACTTCCGGAACTCGTACTGCTTCGTCTCCTCGTTCCACAGTTCGCTCGACGCCACGTCGAGCGCGATGTAGACGTCGCGGCCGGCCGCGTACCCCGCGCGGGTGATCGCCTCGAGGACGACCTCGACCGCCTCCTGGTTCGACGACAGGCTCGGGGCAAAGCCTCCCTCGTCGCCCACGCCCGTCGTGTGCCCCTTCTTCTTCAGGATCGCCCGCAGCGCGTGGAAGATCTCGACGCCGGCGCGCAGCCCCTCGGAGAACGACGAGGCGCCCGCCGGCATCACCATGAACTCCTGGAAATCGACGCTGCTGTCGGCGTGGGCGCCCCCGTTCAGGATGTTCATCATCGGCACCGGCAGGCTCAGCGCGCCGCCCCCCGGATAGAGCGTCGCGATGTGCGCATAGAGCGGCAGGCCCGCCGCTGCCGCGCTGGCGCGGGCGAGCGCCATCGACACGCCGAGGATCGCGTTGGCGCCGAGGCGCCCCTTGTTCGGGGTGCCGTCGGCGTCGATCATGAACCGGTCGATTTCCGCCTGGTCCGCCTCGCGGCCCGCCAGCGCACGCGCCAGCTCGCCGGTCACGTTCGCCACGGCGCGCGTGACCCCCTTGCCCAGGTACCGGCGGCTGTCGCCGTCCCGCAATTCGAGCGCCTCGCGCTGACCGGTCGACGCGCCCGACGGTACGGCCGCCCGGCCGAACGCGCCGCCATCGAGGGTGACCTCCACTTCGACGGTCGGATTGCCGCGCGAGTCGAGCACCTCGCGCGCGTGCACACGCTGAATCTTCACGCTGAATCTCCTATGAGCCGCGGCGGTCGAACTCCGCCTCGTTGCGCAGCGCCTCCTCGCTGATCTCGCCGATGAACGGCTCGTCGTCGGTGGTCACCACGACGATGCCGCTTTCGGTGACGGTGTGGCGCCTGCGGTCCTCTTCGAGGTTGTAGCCGATCTGCGCGCCGCGGGGGATGAACACGTCGCGGTCGATGATGGCGCGGCGGATCCGGGCATGGCGCCCGACGCGCACGCCGGGCATCAGGATCGTCTGCTCGATCTCGCAGAAGCTGTGGACCCGCACGTTCGGGCACAGCACGCTGCCGGCGATCCGGCTCCCCGAGACGATGCAGCCGGCCGAGATGATCGAGTCGAGTGCCTGGCCGCAGCGCCGGCCCTCGTCGGCGAACACGAACTTCGCCGGCGGCGCCTGCACCTGGTAGGTGCGCAGCGGCCACTCCGGATCGTACAGGTTGAACTCGGGGTTCACCTGGCAGAGGTCCATGTTGGCGTCGAAATAGGCGTCGAGCGTACCGATGTCGCGCCAGTACTTCGACGCTTTCTTGTTCTCGTCGTAGAACCGGTATGCGTAGATCGGCGTCTTCGACACGAGCGACGGGATGATGTCCTTGCCGAAGTCATGGGCCGTCGACCGGCGGGCATCCTCCTCGAGCGCCGGCACCAGCGTGTCCATGTTGAAGATGTAGATCCCCATCGAGGCGAGGACCTGCTGGCCGCCCGGAAGGTTCCGCGGCTTCTCGAGGAACCCGGTGATCTGGTCCTGCGCGTCGGTCTCGAGCACGCCGAAGCGGTACGCCTCCTCGGAGGGCACCTCGATCACGGCGATGGTGGCGCCGGCGCCGCGCTCCTGATGGAACCGCAGCATCTTCGCGTAATCCATCTTGTAGACGTGGTCGCCCGACAGCACGATCAGGTACCGCGGACCCTCGCGGAGGATCGAGTAGAGGTTCTGGTACACGGCATCCGCCGTGCCCAGGTACCAGTGCTCGCTGACCCGCTTCTGTGGACTGAGGATTTCGATGAACTCGCCGAGTTCGTCCGCCACGACGCTCCAGCCCATCCGGATGTGGCGGCTCAGCGACAGCGACTTGTACTGCAGCGCGATGAAGATGCGGCGCAAGCCCGAATTGATGCAGTTGGACAGCGTGAAATCGATGATGCGGTACGGGCCGCCGAAGTAGACCGCGGGCTTCGCGCGCTCCTTCGTCAGCGGGTAGAGGCGCTCGCCCACGCCTCCGGCCAGAACCATCACCACTACGTCGTCGAGCACGGTCTCCTCAGCGCTTCAGTACGACGCGTGCCGGCGCGCCGTCCCCGCCCGACACGCGGAGCGGCAGGCAGTACATCTCGTACATGCCCGGCTCGGCCTCGGCCAGGTTGAGCCCTTCGATGATGATCACGCCGTTCGAGAGCAGCGCCCGGTGCGCGGGGGCGCCCGCCTTCTTGAACTGCTCGATCGAGAGATAGTCGATGCCGACCACCTTGACCCCCTGCTCGACGAGGTACCGCGCGCCGGCGTCGGTCAGATGGGAGTAGTCCTCGTGGAAGCCGTCGCTGTTCCACAGGGCGGAATTCGGCGTTTTGAGCAGCACCCGGAGGTCTTCGCGCAGGCCGGCGGCGGCCAGGTGATCCGGCGTGATCGGGCCGCGCGTGGCGATTTCGACCACGCGCGCGCGCCCGATCAGCAAATCCAGCCGCAGGGCGTCGACCCCGGCGCCATCGTCGATGAAGTGCTTCGGCGCGTCCACGTGCGTGCCGGAATGCGTCCCCAGCACGAGGCGCGACACGTTCGACGAGCCGCCGTCGGCGATCCGCTTGATCGGCTGCAGCTCAAAAGCGGGGTTGCCCGGGTAGGTCGGGAGGCCCTGCGCAAGTGGAACACTGACATCCAGCAGTTTCGGCACGCGGGCCATAAGAGGTCGATGATATCACCGGGGTTCAGCGCGGCGGGTCGGCCGTTTTGACGCGTTCCGCATCGTGCCCTAAGATTCCAGCGTTCACACATGCAGCGCAACCGGGAGGCGGCTCGCACCCGTGGCAGCGCCACCGCGGCCCTCGCGCTCGCCCTGGCCGCGACGGCGCTCGTCCATCTCCACGCGCAGACCGATCGCCGGTTGCCGGCACGCATCGACGACCTCCTGCGCCGGGAAGGGGAAGCGCTCGTCCGCCTAGCCGACGCCGCCGAGCGGGGTCGCAGCACGCGCAGCGACTTTCCGATCGGGTGGCGAAACGACTTCTTCAAGGCGCAGCCCGGCACGTTCGTGCCGTTCACCATCACCTTCGACAGCACGCGCTTCGCGTCGGCGACGGCGCTGATGTACATCCGGGCCCAGCGCCGCGACCCGGCCGCCGCCGAGAAGGCGTCCGTGAAGCGGCCGCCGTACGGCTACGAAACGATCTTCCCGCTGACGCTCGAGCGCGGCGCGGCGCAGCCGACGACGGTGCGGCGCGGGTTCGCCGTCGCTCCCGGGCGGTATCGCGTCACCGTCGTCATCCGTGAGGCGCCCGATGAGGGCGCCCGCGCCGACGCGCGCGACCGCCGGGCGTCGGTGCTTCAGGAAGACCTCGACGTGCCGGATTTCTGGTCGGGCGAGCTGGCCACCAGCACCGTGATCCTCGCCGACCGCATCGAGCGGCTGCCACGGCCGATCCCCTCCGACGAGCTCGACGAGGACCCGTACGTGGTCGGCACCCAGCGGATCCACCCGTCGATGACGTCGACGTTCACCCGCCAGCGGGAGCTGATCGTGGCCTTCCTCATCTATAACCCCGCCGTCGGGCCCGACAAGCATTTCGACGTGCAGGTGGATTACCATCTATACAGGCAGGACCGCGGGGGGGACGTGCCGGGGGGGACCGGCGACCATCCACCCGCCCGGCCCGGGGAACGGTACGTCACCCGGACGAACCCGCAGCGGTTCAATCCGTCGTTGATGGGAGGACAGTTCGATCCGGCTGCCGGCGCGCCCGTGCTGGCCGGTCAGGGCATCCTGCTGGCGGGCTTCGATCCGGGCACCTATCGGCTCGCCATAACGGTGACGGATCTGCTGTCGCGCAAGACGGTTTCACGGGACGTGGCATTTACGGTGATCGGCTCCTAACTGCATGGAGGGCTCCATGGCACGCCTCGGTCGGGTGCTTTCGGCGGCGGTGATCGCTGGCGCGGGGATCGCGTGGCTGCCGTCGTCTGCCGATGCGCAATCCGTGCGGCAGCCCCAGGCCCGGTCCAGCAACGCGGCGCCCGCCGGCCTCACGCGCCACGCCTTCGGCTCGATCACCGGCACGGTCAGCGACGAGCACGGCGGCCCGCTCGCGGGCGCCCGCGTCACCGCCATCGGCGAAACCATGGCGCTCGCGGTCACCGACGAATCCGGCCGCTTCGTCACCGAGATTCTGCCGGCCGGTGAATACGTCCTCCGCGCCCACCTCAAAGGCTTCGCGGCCTCGCAGCGCACGGTGGTCCGGGTGGGCGGCGCCACGGCCACCGCGCCGCAGTTGCAGCTGCGGCGCGTGGACGGTGCGACGGGCACGACCGGCGCCGAGCCGCCCCTGGCGAGCCGCCCGATCGTCGCGGCCGGTTTCCAGCTGCCAGCCGCCGACAATCCCGACCCGGCCGCCAAGGACGGCGGCGACAAGGACACCCACCCGCATTCCGAGATGGCGTGGCGACTGCGCCACATCAAGCGCAGCATCCTGAAAGATCAGTCGAGCACCGTCGTCTTCACGGGCGACGACGTGGATCCCGACGAGGGATCGATCTTCGGCCGGGCTCTCGGCGGCGCCACGAGCGTCGCGAGCTTCGCAGGATCGCTGTTCGCCGACACGCCGCTGACGGGTGAGGTGAACCTGCTCACGACGAATGCGTTCGCGCCGGGCGAGCTGTTCGCCGGCGACACGCGCACCCGCGGCGTGGCGTACTTCTCGCTGGGCGCTCCCACACCGGCGGGTGAATGGCTCGTGCGTGCCGCCATGACGGAAGGGGATCTCGCCTCCTGGATCCTGGCCGGCTCGTTCACCTCCAAAGCGGGCGCGCAGCACGCGTACACGGTGGGGTTGTCCTACGGCGCGCAGGAATACCAGGGGGGGAACCCGGCGGCACTCGCCGCGATGCGCGACGGGAGCCGGCACGCGGGCGAGCTGTTCGCTTTCGATCGCTGGCGCGTGGCTCCATGGTTCGAGCTCGATTACGGCGCGCGGTATGCGCGCTACGGCTACATCCGGGAGGAGCGCGGACTCTTCAGCCCCCGGCTGGGGCTGACCCTGGAGCCCGTGAAGGGGACGCGGGTGACCACCCTCCTGACCCAGCGGATGGTCGTGCCGGGGGCGGAGGAGTTCCTGCCGCGCGCGATCACCGGCCCGGCGCTCCCGCCAGAGCGAACGTTCGCCTCGATCGACGGACAGCAGATGCGCGTCGAGCGCGTGCGCGGGATCGACTTCCTCCTCGAGCACGAGTTCCGGGGCGCGTATGTCATCGGCATCCGCCGCTTCTACCAGAACGTCGACGATCAGCTCGCGACGCTCTTCCGCGTGGCTCCCGCTGGGAGCCCGCAGTCGATCGGCCACTACTATGTGGCGTCCGCCGGCGCGTTCGACGCCTCCGGATGGGCGGTGCGGCTCAGTACACCGGCGGCGCGGCGCCTGCGCGGGTCGATCGACTACAGCGTCACGCGCGCCACGTGGGGCGCCCGAACCGCGTCGCTCGCCTCGCTCGCGCCGGCGCTCTACCGCCCGGCGGCGGAGGACATCCACGACGTGACCACGTCGCTCCACACCGACATCCCGGAGACGGCGACTCGCGTGTATGTGCTCTATCGCGTGAATTCCGCGTTCACGCGGTCGGGCGACCTCGGACGACCCGGCGCCGATGCGCGCTTCGACGTGCAGGTGAACCAGGCCCTGCCGTTCGGACTGGCTGGCACGCAGTGGGAGGTGCTCCTGGGGCTCAGGAACCTGTTCCGGGACCCGTCGGACGCCGCCTCCGTCTACGACGAGCTGCTGGTGGTGCGGCCACCCAAGCGCGTGATCGGCGGATTCCTGGTCCGGTTCTAGCGCGCGTCCCCTCCGTCCCGCCCCGGCGCCCGAAGCGCGCCTTCGCGTCTTTGCGGCGCCTTCCCCTGCTCGAGTCCCGTGTTTCAGGCGTCTCCCGCGGATCCAGATCGTTGGAGCACGGCTCCGACTCGTTGGAGAATCCGGTGTCATCCGTTCACCAGGTGGCGTAAAATCCTTGTCTAACAACGGTTTATGTCGCCTCTCGCGCGCGAGGTCGGGGAACGGCGTTTGCTCCGTCAGCACGGGTCTTCTGTGCTGATGAGAGCCGAGTTCCGCCCGGGCCTGCTGGCGTGGCGACGCGCGTGGCTGCGATCGGTGGCGCACGTCGCCATCGTCGTGGCGCTCCTCTGCCTTGCGGCCGCGAACATGCGGGTGCGCTGGACGTGGCACGAGGTCGAGGACGGCGTCCTCTGGAGCGAAATCGCCGGCGAGATCGTCGCGAAGGAGGTCAGCGCTGGTTCACCCGCGGCGCATGCCGGCGTTCGGTCGGGAGACATTCTCGAGGCGATCGACGGAAAGCCCGCCCTCTCCGTGGGCCAGATCACCGAGGCGCTGCACCGCGCGGAGGAGGGTGACCGCGTCACGTACGCGATCCTTCGAGAAGGGGTCGACTCGGTCGTGACGGTCTCTCTGGCGCCGATCCCGAGCGGATCGCTCACGCATTACTACCTGCTGGCGATCGTCGGCATCTTCTCGCTGCTCGTGGGCGCCGGTGTCCGGCTCAGGCGTCCGGAGAGCCCGGCGACGCTGCACTTCTTCTGGCTGACGGTCGCGTTCTTCGGCGTGATGTCGCTCTCGTTCGCGGGGCGCCTGGACACGCTCGACTGGGTCTTCTACTGGGGCGACATCGTCGCCATGCTCCTCCTGCCGCCGCTGTTCCTGCATTTCGCCCTCATGTTCCCGGAGCGGTCCGACAGCTGGCTGCGCGGAGACACGGGGCGAACGCTGTTGCCGCTGCTGTACCTGCCCGCGCTGCTGCTCGGAGCCGCCCGGGTGTCGGTCATCCTGCGGGGGCGCGGTGAAGGGGCGGTGTTCTCGAACGTCATCGCGCTCGTCGAGCAGGGGGAATTGCTGTACCTGGGGATCAGCCTCGTCGGTGGGCTGGCGCTGATGGTCCACGCGCTCGGGCGCGTGCGCTCCGTCACCTCCCGCCGCCAGTTGCGCTGGATCGTGTGGGGCACCGCGCTTGGTGCCGCGCCATTCGTTCTCGCCTACGGGCTGCCGTACGCCCTCGGGTTCGAGCCGGTGCCGGGGAGCGAATGGACGGCGCTGCTGCTGGGGGTGGTTCCGCTCGCGTTCGCCTCGGCGATCGTCCGATACCGGCTGATGGACGTCGAGGTGATCATCAAGCGGGGCCTCGTCTACGCGGCTGCCGTCACCGCGATCGTCGCGATCTATGCGGTGCTCCTGGAGGCCGCGGCGGCCTTCAGCAACCGCGATCAGCCCAACGAGCTGATCGCGTTTCTCGCCACTGCCGTCGTCGTGCTGCTGTCGCGGCCGGTGAAGAACGCCATCCAGACCGGCCTCGACCGGGCGTACTACCGCGACCGCTACGACTACCGCCGCGCGCTGGTCGGCTTCGCGCGCGATCTGAACAGCGACCTCGACCTGTTCCGGCTGAGCGATCGTCTCGTGCACCGCGTGACCGAGACGCTGCTCGTCGACCGGATGGCCCTTCTGCTGGCGCCGATGTCGGAGGGACGAACCGCCGAGTTCGCCACGATTGCCCACGCGGGGTTCGCGGCGGAACCGCCCGCGCTCCCGCGCGCGTCCGACATCGGGACTCGCCTGGCGTCGGGGCACACGCTGACGCTCGACGACCACCTCGCGGCGCGCCGGGTCGACGCCCGGGAGCTCGAATTCTGGCGCGAGTTCGGGATCCACTACTTCGTGCCGTGCGTCTCCAAGGAAGGGACGATTGCCGTCATGGCGCTCGGGCGCAAGGCGAGCCACGAGCCGCTCAGCAGCGAAGACATGGCCCTGCTCGCCGCCGTCGCGGCGCAGGCGGCCACGGCGATCGAGAACGGCCGCCTCTACCGGCAGCTGCGGGTGAAGGCCGAGGAGCTCGACCGGCTCCGCGAGTTCAGCGAGAACATCCTGGAGTCGCTGAACGACGGCCTGGCCGTGCTGAACCACGACGACCGCGTCGTGCGGTGGAACCGGCGGCTCGAAGAGCTGTACGGCGTCCGCCACGAGGACGCGGTCGAGCGCGGCGTCGACGAGATCTTCGATGAAACGTTCCTCGAGACGCTGCGGGCGACGCGGCGCGAGTCGCCCGAAGGCGCCGCGATTTACCGCGTGCCGCTGCTGACCCGGCACGAGCCGCCGCGGCACCTGCTCGTGAACATCGCGACCACGCCGCTGCGCGATTCCGACGGGGCGATTGCCGGCACGATCCTCGTGATCGAGGACATTTCGAGCCGCGTGCAGCTCGAGGAGCAGCTCCAGATCTCCGAAAAGATGGCGTCGCTCGGGCTGCTGGCGGCGGGCGTGGCGCACGAGGTGAACACGCCGCTCACCGGCATCTCGAGCTACACGCAGATGCTGCTCCAGGGAGCCGAGCCCGACGATCCGAAGACGCGCGTCCTCGAGAAGATCGAGCGTCAGACCTTCCGCGCGGCGAAGATCGTCAATGGCCTGCTGAACCTCGCGCGGCCCGCGCAGGTCGACAGCGGCCCGGTCGACGTGAACGCGGTGATCAACGACGTGCTGTCGCTGCTCGAGCACCAGTTCCGCAGCGGACGCATCCAGGTCCGCAAGGAGCTGGCGGCGGTCTCGCCGGTCGTGCTCGGGATCGAGTACAAGCTGCAGCAGGTTTTTCTCAATCTGTTTCTCAACGCACGCGACGCGATGCCGCGGGGAGGCTGGCTGACGATCGTCACGCGCGACGGCACCGAGGGGGCCGTCGTCGAAGTCTCGGATACCGGGTCGGGCATTCCGCCCGACCACCTGTCGAGGATCTACGACCCGTTCTTCACGACGAAGGACATCGGCAAGGGCACCGGGCTCGGGCTGTCGATCACGTACGGCATCGTGCAGGAGCATGGCGGCACGATCACGTGCGACAGCACCGTCGGACAGGGAACGAAATTCACGTTGACGCTGCCGCTGGCGGCGTCCCGCGCGGCCGAGGCCACCCGCGCCGCGAACAGGCAGGGCTGAGATGCGCAGGGGAGCTGCAACCGACGACGTCCCGGCGGTGTCGAGCCACGGCAAGGGCGTGATCCTCGTCATCGACGACGAGGAGATCATGCGCGAGATCCTCGAGACGCTTCTGACCCGTGAGGGCTATGACGTCCGGCTGGCGGCAAACGCGGCCGAAGGGCTGGAGCTCGCGCGAGCGATGTCGTTCGATGCGGCCATCGTCGACATGATGATGCCGGGCATGGACGGCATCTCGGCGCTGGAGGAGCTGAAGAAGATCGACGACGACCTGCCTGTCCTGATGATCACGGCGTTCGCGTCCGTCGAGAACGCCATTTCGGCGATGAAGCGCGGTGCGCTGGAGTACATCACCAAGCCGTTCAAGAACGACGAGGTGCTCGTCAAGCTCCGCAACGCGGTGACGCAGCGGCGGCTGGTGGCGGAAAACCGCGCGCTGCGCCAGAACCTGCAGGCCCGCTCGAACCGGTTCGGCGAGATCATCGGCCGCAGTTCGCCGATGCGCCAGGTGTTCGATCTGATCATCCAGGCGGCGCCGAGCCGTACGACCATTCTCATCAACGGCGAGAGCGGCACGGGCAAGGAGCTCGTGGCGCGCGCGCTGCACCAGAATTCCACCCGGGCCGAGCGCGCGTTCGTGACGGTGAACTCGGGCAACCTGCCGCCCGATCTGCTCGAGTCGAACCTGTTCGGCCACGTGAAGGGGGCGTTCACCGGCGCCGTCTATCCGAAGAAGGGGCTGTTCGAGCTCGCCGACAAGGGGACGATCTTCTTCGACGAGATCGGCAACATCCCGCTGGAGACCCAAGCGAAGCTGCTGCGGGTCATCCAGGAGCGCGAGTTCATGCGGCTCGGCGGCGTCGACACGATCAAGGTCGACGTGCGGATCATCGCCGCCACCAACGTCGACCTGCGGCGCATGGTCGACGAAGGGCGCTTCCGCGAGGACCTGTACTACCGGCTGCACGTGATCTCCGTCCAGCTGCCGCCGCTGCGCGACCGCCGCGACGACATCCCGCTGCTCGTCCAGCACTTCCTCGAGAAGTACGGCGAGGAGAACAACAAGCGCTCCCTCGAGATCACGCCCGAGGCGCTGGACCTGCTGCTCGAATACGACTGGCCGGGCAACGTCCGCGAGCTCGAGAACGTGATCGAGCGCGCCGTCGTTCTCTCCACCGGGCCGCGGATCGACGCCGATCTCGTGCCCGACAACGTGCGGAGCAGCCGCCGCTTCCAGATGCCGCAGTTCGTCGTGCCGCCCGAGGGCATCCCGTTCCGCGAGGTGATCACGGATTTCGAGAAGCGGCTGATCGAGTCCACGCTCGAGGCGGCAGGGGGCGTGCAGAAACGCGCCGCCGAGCTCCTCCACATCAAGCCGACGACGCTGAACGAGATGATCAAGCGGCACGAGATCCGGCCGCGGCGGAAGCGCGGAACGCTGTCGATTGCCGACCGCGGGATCGAGGCGGCCGAGGCGGAGGATCTTGGCGACAGCGAGGAAGTGGGCGCGGGGGAAGAGCGCTAGACGGCCCCGCCGCTACCGTCGCTTGAGGCTGACGAACATCTTCTCGTATTTCGCCAGGATCACTTCCCAGCGGTAGTTGCGCCGCACGTAATCGCGTCCGTTCGAACCCATCGCGGCGCGCAGCCGCCGGTCGGCCACCAGCAGCTTCAGCGCCTCGCCGAACTCGTCGCGATCCGCGTAGTACAACCCGGCATTGCTCTTCTGGCAGTGCTCCACCAGCACTTCGCTGCGGGCGTTCGCGAGCACCGGCGTGCCCATCGCAAACGCTTCCAGTGCGAGCAACGAGAGGCTTTCATACGGCGACGGCACGACCACGACCGTCGCCGCCTCGAGCGCCTGCATCCGCTCCTGGTCCGAGAGACGGCCGGCGAACCGGATGAAAGGCTCCTCCGGCAGCGGCATCAGCTTCACGCCCATCAGCACGAGCGACGCGTCGCCGCCCTCGTTCACGTACGAGCTGAAGTACTCGATCAGCTCCTCGCAGCCCTTGCCCGGATCGATCCGGCCGCCGTACAGCGCGATCGGCCCATGGAGCCGGTGTCGGCGCCGGAAGATGGCGCCGCGATGCGCGAGGTGCGGCCGGAAGCTGGGGGAGTCCTCGTCGACGTCCGCCTGCTCGGCCGCGGCGTCCGACCGCTCGCGCGGGTACTGCTGCGCCTGCGGGAGATCGACGCCGCAGCCGACGGTCTCTTCCTCGACGGCACGCATCGAGAAGTGGGTCGTCAGGAACCGCCGCTCGACGTCGGTGTTGTAGGCGATCCCCGCCGGCAGGCTGAAGAGGTCCTTGTATATCTCGAGGTAGATCGCCGGCTCGTCGTGAGCCGTGGGCACGAGGATGCTCTTCTGCGGCGCCACCTTCATCCCCAGGACGGTGGGGGCATACAGATAGGTGAAGAAGATCAGGACGTCGTACTGGTGGTGGTGCCGTTCGAGGTAATCGGTGAGCGCGGGGCACCACGGCCCCTGCTGCCGCAGCCACTCCAGTTCGTCCTGGCGCGTGTGCGCGTGATTGAAGATCCACTCCGAGTAGCGGTTGAAGGCGTGGATGTCGCGTGCCTGCGCGCTCGCGAACCGCCGCACCGTGACCCCGCGGACGCGGTCGGTGCCTTCCGGGTACTCGTTGGCCCAGGTGATGTAGTCCTGCGCGCATGTGGTGAGCACCTCGACCTGGTGCTTCGGCGCGAGCCGCTCCGCGATGAGCCGGCAGTGGTACTCCGACCCTCCCAGGATCTCCGTGCCGTAACGCTGGACGATGAACGCGATCTTCATTATTGAAACTGCCCGATGATACCGGTGAGCGTGGCCTCGAGGCGCTCGGGGGCGAAATCGGCGAGCCGCCGCCGCTGGCCGGCGAGGACCTGGTCGCGCATCGGCCGGTCGTAGACCAGCATCCCCATCGTTTCCGCGGCGAACTCGAGATCCTTCGGCGCAAACAGCACGCCCGCACCGCCGAGGGTTTCAGGAACGGCGCCGGCGGCGTACGCCAGCACCGGGACGTCGGCGGCCATCGCCTCGATCAGCGGCACGCAGAAGCCCTCGTGCTCGCTGAGCGACACGTACACGTCCGCCCAGCGGTAGAACGCCGCGAGATCCTCGTCCGGAACCGGCCCCGTGAACCAGAAGCGGTCCGGCAGCATCTGGAACTCGGCGACGAGCGCCCGCACCTGCGCGTAATATCGCGGGATCCCGTCGTACCGTCCGACGAAGATGAAGCGATAGTAGCTGTCGACGTAGCGCTTGTACACCTCGGCGAGGCGGATGTGGTCCTCGATCCGCTTGTTCGGTGCGATCCTGCCGACGTAGAGGATGTTGATCAGGCCGTCGGCGAGGATCTTCTCGAGGGCGGGGCGCCGCGGCGCGCCGGTGATGCGGGCGGTGTCGACGGCGATGGGCATCACGCCCGTGGGGGCGAACCCGAGCTCCTCCAGCTCCTGCCGGTTGAAATCCGAGTCGCCCAGCGCGAGATCGACGCGCCCGGCGAGCGTTTTCAGCTCGCGGCGCCCGAGGGCGGCGAGCCGGAAGAGCCCGGCGTCGTAGGGGGCGAAGAACTGGGCCGGCGTGATGTTGTGATACTGCAGCACGCGGGCGCCGCGAAGCTGCGCGAACGCCTCGGTCATCGGCGACGGCAGCGCGAAGTGGAAAATGGTGACGTCCCCCGCGCGGGAGGCGGGGTCGCTGAACGGGCGCACCTCGCCGCGCAGATCGTCGTCGATCGTCATCGCGAAGAGGTCCGACTCGTGGCCGGCGGCGCGAAGCATGTCCCGCACCTTCCGGGCGCTGTCGCCGATGGCGTCGCCACGATGCGCTGCCGGCACCCACTGGTTGACGATCATCCTTCGACTCGCCCTTCGGCTGGCCCTGCCACCGCTCGCTCGGGGTCGGGGTCGGGCGGCAGCGCCTTGTAGAGCGCCGGCCTGAACTGGCGCAGCTCCTCGAAGCGATCGAACTGCTCGAACTGCGGCCAGAAATCCCACGGCACCTCGGGAGCGGGCTGAGGCGGACGCGCGGCCACCTCGTCGACGAACCGGAGGAGCGTCGCCCCGAAATCCCGCGCGAGCAGCCGGTCGAGCGCAGCGTCCTGCGAAGCCAGCACCGCCTCTTCGATCGAGCGGTCGTCGAGCACCGCCTCCATGAGGCGCGCGACGTGCAGCGGATCCTTCGTGTGAAAGAGCACCCCGCCGCCGTCCATGGTTGCGGGCACGGCCGTGGCGGCGTAGGCCAGCACCGGCACCCGCTTGTAGAACGCTTCGATCAGCGGCACGCAGAAGCCTTCGTGCTCGCTCGCGCAGAGAAACAGGTCCGCCACGTCGTAGAGGGCGCTCAGCTCCTCGTTGCTCACGTGACCCAGGAAGTGCACGTCCGGGGTGCCGAGCGCGGCGATCATGCCCTGGAGCATGGCGAGATAGCGCTCGAAGCCGCTGTAGGACCCGACGAGCAGGAGGCGGGATCTCGGGTTGTGGCGCGTCCGGTACGCGTGGAACGCGCGGATCACGTCCTCGAACTTCTTGTTCGGGATGACGCGCCCCACGAACATCACGTTGGTGCAGCCGTCATCGAAGTCGCCGACGAGCGTCCGGTCGGGCGGCTCGTCGAGGTGCGCGAACCCCGGCACGACCGGCAGCACGGCGGTCGGGGCGAACCCGAGGCTCGCCAGCTCCTGGCGGTTGTATTCCGAGTCCCCGAGCGCGAGCGCCGACCGCCCGATGTAGGCGGTCAGCTCGCGCCGGCCGCGGAAACAGAGCTTCACGAGATCCTTGTGGACCCCGATGAAGTATTCGGGCGGCGTAATGTTGTGGTAGACGAGCACCATCCGTCCCGGCAGCGCGTACGCGGTGCGCGAGGCGCGGGACCCGATCGAGAAATGGTGGACGAGGATGTCGTCGGGCCCCACGGCTCCCACCATCTCGCGATAGTCGATCGTCAGGTGCTCGAGCCGCGGGTCCGCCGTCTCGACGTAGATCTCGGATTCGAACCCGGCGCCGCGGAGGACCCGCTGGATGCCGAGCACTTCGTGGCCGATCGCGTCGCCGTAGCCGAGCGTCGCGAGCACCTGGTGCACCCGGGGACGGGCGCTGCCGGTCGTCACGATCGTCATACGCGCTGCCCCAGGACCGGACCCGCCGGGATCGATGCGAGCACGTCAGCGGCCGGCGGCAGATCGCGCCGCCGGCGGGCGAACCAGCCGGGGAGCGGCTCGACTCCGGTGGCCCGCGGCGGCTCCGCCTCGAGACGCCGGAACATCTCCAGGTACTTGCCTTCGATCACGGGCCATGCATAGTGCTGCCGGAAATACTCGCGGCCGTTGCGGCCGAGCCGCGCGTTCAGCGGTCCGTTCGATTCGAGCGAATAGAGCGTTTCGACGAACTCCTCGTAGCTCTCGTAGTAGAGGCCGGCGCCGCTGCGGATGCACTGTCCCTTCAGCACGTCGCACCGGCCGTTCGCGAGGACCGGCTTGCCCATCGCCCAGGCCTCGAGAGCCACCATCGAAAGGCTCTCGTAGTAGGACGGCATGATCAGGAGGTCCGCTGCCGCCAGCGCATCGTACTTGTCCTGGTCGCTGACGAAGCCGAGGTGATGGATGCGGCGATGCTCGGGCACCGGCATCACGGCACTTCCGGCGAGCACGAGGTCGAGGCCTCGCGGAAAGGCAGCCGCGTACCGCCGGTAGTGGTCGAACAGTTCACGGCAGCCCTTGTTCTCGTCGATCCGGCCGATGTAGATCGCAAATGGCCGCCGGATCCTGAACCTGCGGCGGAACCGCTCCGCGTCTCCGCGTTCGGGCACGTCGGAGCCGACGCCGACCACCACGCCGGGGACGTGCGTGTTTTCCGACGCCGCCTGGATCATCGCCCGCTCCTCGTGCGAGTTGTACATGATCGCCCGCACGCCCCTGAACACCGGGCGGAAGATGGCGAGGCCTACCGCCGGATCCCGCTCGGCGGTCGGCACGAGGATCGCCTTCGCCGCCGCGCGCCGCGCCGCGTGATACGCATGGTAGTAGCGGTAGCTGAAGAGGATCACGTAGTCGTAGGCGGCCGTGACCAGGTGGGCCACCATCGCGGGGCTCGCCGGCCCTTCGCTCTTCAGCCATGCGAGCTCGTCGGCGACGGAGTGCCGCTGCTCGAACACGCGCTGCGAGTGTCTGCCGAACTCGCGCGGATCCCGTTCGCGCGCCACCGGAAAACGGCGCACCGTCACGCCGCCGATCGTCTCGGTGCCGGGCGGCAGTTCGTTGCGCCACGTCACGTAGTCACGCGCGCACGTGGTCACGACCTCGACTTCCGCGTGGCGCGACAGATGCTCGGCGATGTACCGCGCGTGCAGCTCGGCTCCGCCGTTGATGTCGGCGCCGTAGCGCTGGACGGCGACCGCGAGTTTCACGGCCGCTTACGACTCGCCGTCACCGCCGGCCTGCGGCTGCCCGGCCGGCGCGGCGCCGGACGTGTCTCCCGCCGGCATCTCGGCGCCTGCTGCCGATCCCTCACGACCCGGTCCGCCGGGACGCCGGCTGCGCCGGCGGCGCCGCCGCGTGCGTCGCTCCTGGGCCTGGGCATCGCCGTCGCGTCCGCCCCCCGCCGGCGGCTGCAGCGGCGGAACGGCCCCCGGGCGGTACTGCACGACCCCCTCGAGGGCACGGGCGCGCCGCTCGTCGAAATCGAGACGGCTCGACATCGACTCGAGGCGCATCTTGAGATTCTTCACCTCGATCCCGAGCCGCGTCGTCTCCAGCACGAGGTTGTGGACGAGCTCGTACTGCAGCGCGTCGAGCTCCTCGCGCTGCGCGTAGTGACGGTTGATCTGCGCCTGGATGTGCAGCGCCTCGGAGATCGGGTTCGGATTGAAGAACAGCTTCAGGATCGGCTTGAGGATCGCGCGGATCCAGCGAAGCACCGTCCGGTGCGTGTCGAAGATCGTGGAGTCTTCGAAGACGTAGTTCGGCAGGGGCTCCTGCTGCGCCCGCGCCTTGCGGAACTGTTCGAGCAGGTCGGATCGCACGCCGCGGGGATCAAGGAACTTCTCGAGCTTGACGCGCGCGAGCTCCCTGATCTCCTCCTCGGTGTAGTCCACGCCCCGCTTCTCGCGGATGCGCGCCCGTATCTGGCGCATGATCTGCTCGACGTCGACGTTGTCTGAGCGAATGTGAAAGTCTGTCATTGCTGTCAGCGTTTCGTCTGCGGCGCCGCGTGATGGCGCCGCCGGCCCGCGAATTCGGGCGCCTCCTTGATGCACGTGCCGAGGATGCCGATCGACTCCATGAAGGCCTTGCCTCCCATCTTCTCGATCTGCGCCGCGTCGGTGCCGACGTCCGGATAGCCGTTCGCGTCGGCCTGCACCGTCTCCCAGTTGCGGAAGAGGCGCCCCCACGGGCTCGCGAGCACCCCTTCCATCGTCTTTCTCGCGTTGACGGGATACCAGAACGAGTCGTGGTAGATCACGCTCGCGATGTACGCCCATGGCGCCAGCACCGTCTTCAGCGACCACTCGATCGGCTTCTTCATCGGGCCCCAGTAGATCTTGTGCTGCATCCTCGAGGCGAACGTCATCTTCTTGAAGGGGCCGGTGAAGTTCCAGTTCTCGTTCGCCGCCGACGTGTCTCCGACGATCTCGATGTCGCGCGGGTCGCCGCACCCGAGCCCCATCTCGTGCGCCATCCGGATGAACTTGACGGACATCGGGTCGATGCCCATCAGCTTCGCCGCGACGGCGTCGATCGCCACCTGGTCGGCGCTGGCGAGGATCACGTTCTTCACGTGCGGCACCATGCACCGCGGGCCCGGGCCGTCGCCGGCGAACGTGCCGTCCATCACGGCGAACACGCCGCGATGGATCTTCTTCTGGATCATCAGCAGGTCCACGAGCGTCTCGTGGATCACCGGGTGCGTCCAGTGCCTGTGCTCGTTCAGCAGTCCGCCGAACGCGTTCTTCATCGCCCCGGTCGTCGTGGTGAAGACGTGCGTCTTCACCGTCGGCAGGTGGATGATGTTCTCGCCGATGAAGCGCTTCGGGATCATGAAGCCCTTCGGGTAGACCTCGTTGAGGCAGGTGAACCGCTTCGTGAGGTCACCCACGGCATCGCGGATGTTGATCCACTCCTCGCTCTCGTAGATGTGGATGTTCCGCAGGCCGTGCGCTTCGACGACGTGCACCTGCTTGTTCTCGCGCTCGCCGAGCCGCGCGTCGATGACGACGGTGCGGTTGTGGCAGGCGTGGATCAGCCCCGGATCGTAGCCGTCCTTCTTCATCGCCCGGATCACCCCTTCGAGCTGCCAGGGGGTCGTGGAGCTGCCCGGGAAGAAGAAGTGCCACGAGATGTTCACCTTCAGCGCGGTGTCGGCGTCCCGGGCGACGACATCCTGGTACCCGGCCAGGTTCATCAGCGTGTGGTAATCGCGCAGCACCGTGCCGGGAGCCGTGCGGAGAATGGCGACCTTCGATTTCGTCATCGGTCCTTCAACGGAATTGAAACAGCTGCGCCGGCCCGTAGATGATGAGCACCACCGCGAGGGCCCAGAGCGCGACGCAGGCGAGCAGCGGGCGGTCGTTCAGCAGCATGTCGGATGGGCTTCCACCCCCCGCCTTCTGGTGCACCAGGTAAAGGTACCGAAAGATGCCGTACAACGGGAAGGGCAGCGTGAGGCCGAGCTTGTCCGTCCCGAACTTCTGGATGACCTCCGGGCTGACCGTGTAGAACGCATAGGCGACGAGCGTCGAGGCGGTGACGACGGAGATCATCTGGTCCAGCAGGTAGGGGCTGTACTCCTGCAGGATCCGCCGGTGGCTCGTTGCCCCTTCCGCCAGCAGCACGAGCTCATGGCGGCGCTTGCTCAGCGCGAGAAACAGCGCCAGGAGCACCGTCACGATCAGCAGCCAGTGCCCGATCTCCACCCCGATGACCAGCGCCCCCGCCGCGGCGCGCAGCACGAAGCCGATCGCGATCGTGAGCACGTCGATGATCACCATGTGCTTCAGCGGACCGGAGTAGGCGCCGAGCAGCAGCAGGTAGGCCGTCGCCGCGAAGCCGAACTCCAGGCGCAGCAGGTACGCGGCCGCCAGCGAGCCGATCCCGAGCACCGCCGCCGTCGCGATCGCCAGCGGCACCGGCACCGCGCCGGAGGCGATCGGGCGGTGCCGCTTCACGGGATGCTGCCGGTCCGCGTGCCGGTCGGCGACGTCGTTGACCAGGTAGACGACGCCCGACAGCGCGCAGAACACCGCGAACGCGGCGAGCGAAGTGACGACCGCCGTCGGGTCGAGCAGCCGCTGCCCGAAGATCAGCGCGGCGAAGATGATGAGATTCTTCGTCCACTGAGACGGGCGCAGCGACAGCAGGAGGCTGATGACCACGGGCCGGTCCGGCTGCGGGGCGCGGCCGGGGGAGACCCCGGCCCGTGCGGTGATGTTCGAAGCTGAGTGTCGCGCCATCCTGAGCGCGGCGGGTCTGAAACTAGCTGCCGAAGCTCTTGATCGCGTCAGGCTCCGATTCGTACGTCTCGAAGACCGTCAACAGCTTCGTGATCGCGAGAAGGTCCTGGATGCGTTTCGTCAGGTTGAGCAGCTTCAGCTTGCCCCCCTGGCGGCTCACCGTCGTGTACGTGCGGACGATCTCACCCAGGCCGGCGCTGTCGATGTACGGCACCCCTTCGAGGTTGAGCAGCAGCTTCTTCCGGTCCTGCTGGATCAGCGAATTGATCTTGTCCTTCAGGAGTTCGTCCCCCTCGCCGAGGGTCATCTTCCCCTTCAGGTCGAGAATCGTCACTCCGTCGACGACCCGTTCCTCGATCTGCATGTTGCTGCTCTCCTCCAGCCGAGCTCCGTCCCGGCGCACGCCGGCCCCCGCCGGTAGCCTGACGTCAACCTCCGGAGCGCCGCTCCGGGCAGCTGTGCTGCCACAAGAATAGACCGGGCAGCGTACTACGCGTATTTCTAAAGTGTCAAGAATTCGGCCTTTCTAGCCGGCGTCCGCCGCCGCCCGGGGCGCCCCGCCGATCGCCGACCGCACCACCACGTACAGGATCGGGATGAACACCAGGTTCAGGAACGTCGACAGGAACATGCCGCCGGCCACGGCCGTACCGACCGAGTGCCGCGCTTCCTGACCCGCACCGGAGGCGAACACCAGCGGCATGACGCCGAGGATCAGCGCCAGCGATGTCATCAGAATGGGACGCAGGCGCAGCCTCGACGCCTCCACCGCCGCCTCCACGATCGACGCCCCCCGTTCCCGGAGCTGCTCCGCAAACTCGACGATCAGGATCCCGTTCTTCGCCGCCAGACCGACGAGCATCACCAGCCCGATCTGGCAGTACACGTCGTTCGAGAGTCCGCGCGCCCACTGCGCGCTCAAGGCTCCGAGTACGGCCAGCGGAACACCCAGCAGGATGATGAAGGGGAGTACCAGGCTCTCGTACTGTGCCGCGAGCGTCAGGTACACGAGCAGCAGCACCAGCCCGAAGATGAAGAACGACTGGCGCCCCGCCTTGGTCTCTTCGAGGGAGATGCCCGACCACGCGTAGCCCATGCCCTCGGGGAGGGTTGCGGCGGCAATCCGCTCCATCTCCGCGAGCGCCTCTCCGGAGCTCACGCCGGCGGCCGCCGATCCGTTGATCGTCGCCGAGCGGAACAGGTTGAAATGGCTGATCACCTGCGGGGACGTGACCTCCTCGACGTCGATCACCTGCTCCAGCGGGACCATCTCCCCGGCACGGGTGCGCGCATACAGCTGCTTCAGGTTCTGCGGCGTCGCGCGGAATTTCTGGTCCGCCTGCACGTACACGCGATAGGCGCGGTTGTTCAATTCGAAGTCGTTCACGTACTGGGAGCCGAGGAAGATCTGCAGCGCGCTGGTGACCTCGTTCAGCGGCAGCCCGAGCGCGAGCGCGCGCTGCCGGTCGATCGTGACCTGGAGCTGCGGGTCGTTCGCCGTGAACGAGCTGAAGAGCCCCCGCAGCTTCGGCGACTGGTTGCCCGCCGCCGCGACGGCCTGAGTGGCCTGCGCGAGTTCGTTGATGTCGCGCCCCGTCTGGTCGAGCACCTGGAACTCGAAGCCGCCGAAGCGGCCGAGGCCGGGAATCGACGGCGGCGGGAACCCGACGACGATGGCGCCCGGGATCCCGAAGAGCGGACCGCTGATCCTGCCGAGGACCGCCTGGAGCGAATGCTCCCGGCCCGGACGCTCCTCGAACGGCTTCAGCCGCACGAACATGATCCCCGAGTTCGGCGCCGCGCCGCCGAAGCTGAAGCCCATCACCGAGAACAGCGCCAGCACGTCGGGATCGTCGAGGATGATCTTTTCCGCCTCCTGCGCGACGCGGCCGGTGTACTCGAGCGAGGCGCCCGCCGGCGCCTGGACCTGCACCATGAAGTAGCCAGGGTCCCCTTCGGGCACGAACGCCTGCGGCACCGCCCGGTAGACGAGCCACGTCACGCCGAGCGAGACGACGAACAGCGCCACGACGGCCCACCGCCAGCGGATCCCTGCGCGAAGGGCGCGCACGTAGACGTTCGTGCCGCCGGCGATCACCCGTTCGAACAGCGTGAAGAACCGCCCCTTGTGGTGGCTCTCGCGGTCGAGCAGCAGCGCCGAGAGAGCCGGTGTCAGCGTGATGGCGTTGAACACCGACAGCGCCACTGCGAACGCGATCGTCATCGAGAACTGCGCGTACAGCCGTCCCGTCGTGCCGGGAAAGAACGCGACGGGGATGAAGACGATCGTCAGCACCAGGCCAGTCGCGATGACGGCGCCGAAGACCTCACGCATCCCGTCCGACGCCGCCTGTTGCGCGCGCTTCCGGTACTGCTGGATGTGCCGCTCGATGTTCTCGATCACCACGATCGCATCGTCGACGACGATGCCGGTGGCGAGGATGATGCCGAAGAGCGTCAGCGTGTTGATGGAAAAGCCCATCAGCTTCACGAACGCGAACGCGCCGATGAGCGACACCGGGATGGTGATGGCCGGGATGATCGTGCTGCGCCAGGTCTGCAGGAACACGAAGATGACGAGAACGACCAGGCCGATCGCCTCGGCAAGGGTCTTGAGCACCTCGGCGATCGACTCCTCCACCACGTCCGTCGTGTTGAACGACACGAGATAGCGCATTCCCGGCGGGAACTGGCGCGACAGCCGCTCCATCTCGGCCGACACCGCGCGCTCCACGTCGAGGGCGTTCGCCGTCGGCAGCTGGATGACGCCGAACCCGACGGCCTCCCGCCCCTGGAACCGGAGCTGCGACGAGTAGGTTTCGGCGCCGAGCTCCGCACGACCGACGTCGCTCAGCCGCACGAGCGACCCGTCGGCGCCGCTCTTCAGGATGATGCTGTCGAATTCCGATGCTTCGCGGAGCCGTCCGACGGCGCGGACGCTGAGCTGGTACATCTGCCCGGCCGGCGCGGGCGCCTGGCCGATGCTGCCGGCCGCGACCTGCACGTTCTGCTCGCGCAGCGCCGACACGACGTCTCCGGCCGTGATGCCCCGCGCCGCGAGACGGTCCGGGTCGAGCCAGAGACGCATCGAGTACTTGCGCTCGCCGAAGATCATGACGTCGCTGACGCCGGGGACGCGCTTGAGCGCATCCTTCACGTACATGTCGAGGTAGTTGCTGAGGAAGAGCGAGTCGTACTCGCCCGCTTCGGAGAAGACGCCCACCGCCATGACGAAGCCGGTGGACTGCTTCTGGACGGTGATCCCCGTGGTGCGGACTTCGGCGGGCATGCGGCCGAGCGCCTGGTTGACGCGGTTCTGCACGTCGACGGCGGCGACGTCCTGGTTGCGCGTGACGTCGAAGGTCACCGTGATGCTCGAGACGCCGCTGTTGGTGCTCGTCGAGGTCATGTAGAGCATGCCTTCGACGCCGTTGATCGCCTGCTCGAGGGGCGTGGTGACCGCCGTCTCGACCTCGCGCGCGTTGGCGCCGGTGTAGAACGCCGACACGGAGATCTGCGGCGGCGCCAGGCTGGGGTACTGCGACACCGGCATCGTCGGGATCGCGACGGCGCCGGCGAGGATGAGGACGAGCGAGCAGACCGAGGCGAGGATCGGCCGGCGGATGAAGGTGTCGACCATCACTGCGGCCTGACGGGAGCGCCGTTGCCGATCTTCTGGATGCCGGAGGTGATGACGCGGTCCCCCGCCTGCAGCCCGCTCAGCACGATGTACTCGTTGCGCACCAGCTCGCCGAGCGTGACCGGCCGCTGCCGGGCCACGAGCCCGCCATCGGCGGGATCGGCGACGTAGACGAAGTACAGCCCGCCGACGCGCTGCACGGCGGTGACCGGCACGCTGAGGACCGGCGTCTCGCGCCACACGATGCGCACACGGGCGAACTGCTGCGCGCGCAGCGACGGGGGCGCGTCCTTCAAAGCGCTCTTGACGAGCACGGTCTGTGTTCGATCGTCCACCCGGGGGGCGACGAACGTCACCGGGTTGGTGGCCATCACCTGCCCGTCCGCCGACAGCAGATGCACGGGCAGTCCCAGCCGGAGATCAGGCGACCGGTCGAGCGGCACGTGGATGTCGGCCTCGAGAGCCGAGTTGTCGTCGATCGTCGTGATGATCGTGGAGGGGGTCACCCGGTCGCCCACCCGCACCGCGATATCGCCGACGACGCCCGCCTGCGGCGCCGCGACGCGGTAGTACTGCAGCTGCACGCGCTCTTCGCGGACCTGCGCGTCGAGCGCAGCGAGCCTCGCCTCCGCGGTGCGCAGAGAATTCTGCGCCTGTTCGAACTCCTGCCGGCTGATGGCACCGGCCTCGACAAGCGCCTCGAGGCGCTTGACCTGCCCGCGCCAGTACTGGACGTCGGACTCGGTGCCGGTGCGGCTCGCTTCGCTGCTGCGGACGGCCGCCGCCTGCCTGTCGGCGTTCACCTGGATGAGCGGGGTGCCGATGCGGACGCGGTCGCCCGGCTTCACCAGGATCTGCGAGATGACGCCTGCGATTTCCGGCTGGATCGTGGTGGCGCGCTGCGACCGCAGCGTGGCAATGAACTCCGACGACTGCTCGATGGGCTGCTCCTGGAGGGTGATCGTCGACACGGCAACCGGCGGAGCCGCCCCGCGGCCCCCGCCGGGTGGGGCCTGCGCCTGGCTCGTGCCGCGGGTGCAGGCGGGGATGAACAGCGTGGCCGCGGCTGCGGCCAGGAAGAAAACAACGGGAACTCTGGCGCTACGCATGACAACAACTGAATGAGACGCGGCACGGGCGGCTGACGATTCACCGCGGAAACAACGAAGGCCACGCGGGGTGCGTGGCCTTGTCGCGGGTTCCGGCGCCGATCGCGAGCGTGGCGTGCTGATCGGTGGGGAATCGGGCGGGCTGCCCCGTTCAGGGATCCGCCGGACGGCGCGCTGGGCGAGGCTCAGACGCCGGCGAACTTGCGCTGCTGGAAGCACTCGCGGCAGAAGACCGGGCGCCCTTGTGTCGGGCGGAACGGGACCGTGGTTTCCTTGCCGCAGGACGAGCAGTTCGTGGTCGTTTCGACGCGTTCGCGGGCGACCCCGCCGGCTCCCGTCGGACGCGCCGCGCGCTTGGCCTTGCAGCTCTTGCAGCGCTTCGGTTCGTTCTTGAAATTCTTGTCAGCGAAAAAGTGCTGTTCTCCTGCCGTCCAGACGAACTCCGCGCCGCAATCCACGCAATTCAGCGTCTTGTCCTGGAACTCCATCGGTCCCTACCTCTCACCAGCCGCCAGCCGTCGTGCCCGCCTGCGGCGGGCGAAAAGAGCGGCGGGCACCTGGAGGGATGCCGCACCGCTGGTATTGCACATCCGGCCGGCGCGGACGCCGGCCGGTCACTCACTAGTCCGACTCCCTGCGCTGCTTCTTGCGCGTGCGCTTGCGCGCCAGCGCCTGCTTCGCGCGGCGGCGGTCGCCGGGCTTCAGGTAGAACGAATGCTTCTTGATATCCTTGATGATATCTTCCTGCTGCACCTTCCGCTTGAAGCGGCGAAGCGCGCTTTCGATCGATTCGCCTTCCTGTACTTTGACTTCAGCCAAGCTTGATTACACCCCCTTCGGCGGGCGTTCGGTCGGGGACATCCGCGCCCGCTCCGCGTCTGGGCGGGCGGGGGAATGCCACTCGTGGGCCCGTAGAGTCCGACGGAATGTGTTAGGCTATCACAGGTCGCCGCGGATCTCGGGGCAAGCTTTTCTGCCGTCAGCAATCCGGCGCCCTCCAGCCATCGCAGTGACCTCCACCGTCTTCCGCGTTCCTGCCGGAGTCTCCCGTTCATGAAGGTGCTCGTCGTGGGCGGCGGCGGCCGCGAGCATGCGCTCGTCTGGAAGCTGGCGCGCGAGCGGTCCGTCTCGGACGTGCTGTGCGCCCCGGGCAACGCCGGTATCGCCGGGCTCGCGCGGCTGCTGCCCATCGGACCGGGGGAGGTCGAGCGGCTCGCCGAGGCCGCCGACCGCGAGGGCGTCGACCTCACCATCGCGGGACCCGAGCTGCCGCTCGACCGCGGGATCGGGGATCTCTTCCGCGCACGGGGCCTGCGGCTGCTGGGACCGACACGCGCCGCGGCGCAGCTCGAGTGCAGCAAGGTCTTCGCGAAGGACTTCATGGCGCGGCACGGCGTGCCGACGGCGCGATACCGCGTCTGCGCGTCGGCGGCAGCCGCCCGCGACCTCGTGGCCTCCGGCGAGCTGGGGTTCCCCCTCGTCGTGAAAGCCGACGGTCTGGCCGCCGGAAAGGGGGTCGTCGTGGCGACAGGGCCCCACGAGGCGCTGGCGGCGATCCGCGCCGCCATGGACGAGCGACAGTTCGGGGACGCCGGCGCGCGTCTCGTTCTCGAAGAGTGCCTTGCGGGGCCGGAAGTCTCCTTCTTCGCGCTCTGTGACGGCACGCGCGCGATCCCCCTCACGACCGCTCAGGACCACAAGCGCGCGTTCGACGACGATCGGGGGCCGAATACCGGAGGGATGGGCGCTTTCGCTCCCAGTCCGCTCGTCGATGCCGCGCTCGAGGCACGGATCATGTCGACGATCGTCGAGCCGGTACTCGCGGGGATGCGCGCCGAGGGGCACGAGTACCGCGGCTTCCTCTATGCCGGTCTGATGCTGACCTGCGACGGTCCGAAGGTGATCGAGTTCAACGTGCGGTTCGGTGACCCCGAGGCGCAGGTCGTGATCCCGATGATCGCAGACGATCTGGCGCCGTATCTGGCCGCGGCTGCCGATGGCTCGCTGGACCCGTCCGGGCCACGATTCAGCCCGCTGAAGCACGTGGGCATCGTGCTCGCGTCGGAGGGCTATCCTGGAACCACGTCGACGGGGCTGCCGATCCACGGGCTCGACGAAGCGGCGGCGCTCGAGAACGTGCTCGTCTTCCATTCGGGAACGACCACCGCCCCTGCGGCGCAGGGATGCGGAACGGCTGCGGGCGTGGCGGCGGCGTACGCCCGTACACACCGGGTGCTCACCGCCGGAGGCCGCGTGCTGACGGTCGTCGGCCGCGGCGACACCTATGAACGTGCCACCGGCCGCGCATACGACGCGGTCCGCAGGATTTCCTTCGACGGCATGCACTACCGCCGCGACATTGGACGAAAGGCGTTTACATCGTGACGAACATCTCCGTGTTGATCCTCATGGGTTCGGATTCCGACGCGCCGGTGATGCAGGCCGCGGTCGACGTCCTCAACGAGTTCGAGATCCGGTCGGAAATGACGGTCGCGTCCGCGCACCGCTCGCCCGAGCGGGTGATGCGGCTGGTGCGCGAAGCGCCGGGCCGCGGCGTGCGCGTCTTCATCGTCGGCGCGGGCGCGGCGGCGCATCTGGCGGGGGTCGTGGCCGCGCATACGACGTGTCCGGTGATCGGCGTGCCCATCGACTCGTCGCCGCTGAAGGGGCTCGACGCGCTGCTGTCGACCGTGCAGATGCCGCCGGGCGTCCCGGTGGCGACGGTTGCCATCGGCAAGCCGGGGGCCTCGAACGCCGGGGTGCTGGCGGCGCAGATCCTCGCCGTCGCGGATCCTGCGATCGCCGAGCGCCTGGCCGCCTACAAGACGCGGCTCGCGGAAAAGGTCGAGCAGGCGGCGGAGAAACTGCGGGCGCAGTGAAGTACGCCATCGTCACCTTCGGCTGCCGCGTGAATCAGGCGGACTCGCTCCGCATCGAGGAAGAGTTGCGGAGCCGCGGTGCCGAGGCCGTTCCCCCGGACGAAGCGGATCTCGTCGTGGTGAACACCTGCTCGGTGACGGCGACCGCAGACCAGGGGGCCCGGCAGACGATTCGCCGCGTCGCGCGGGAAAACCCTGGCGTACGCATCGTGGCGACGGGCTGCTACGCGACGCGGGCTCCGGATGCCGTCGCCGCGCTGCCGAACGTCGTGAAGGTGGTGCGGAACGACGAGAAGCTCGCGCTGGCGGCCGCGCTGGAGCTCCACACCGCCGTGCGGTTCGGCGAGGGAGATGGCCCCTGCGGCGCCGTCATCGAGCCCGGCCTCGGCGGGCGGACGGCCTTCACGCTGCGCGTGCAGACCGGCTGCGACGAGTGCTGCTCCTACTGCATCATTCCGAGCACGCGCGGCCACGGCCGCAGCGTGCCGCTCGATCTCGTCCGGCGTGAAGTCGCGCGTGTCGCGGCCGCGGGGTTCAAGGAGATCGCGTTGACCGGCGTCCACCTCGGATCGTACGGACGCGATCTCGATCCGCCGTCGTCGCTCCTCGCGCTGCTGCGCGCGCTGGCGCAGGTCGACGCGGACGTCGTCTACCGGATCAGCTCGCTGGAGCCGATGGACTGCACGGGCGGCATCGTCGATCTGGTGGCTTCGAGCGGCGGACGGTTCGCACCCCACTTCCACCTGCCGCTGCAGCATGCGAGCGACCGGATGCTGCGCCTGATGCGGAGGCCGTACACCGCCTCGTACTACGCGGCGCTGGTCCGGGACCTCGCGGACCGCCTGCCGCACGCCTCGATCGGCACCGACATCATCGTGGGGTTCCCCGGAGAGACGGAGGACGACTTCGCGGCGAACATCGCGTATCTGGCCGGTTCGCCGCTGTCGCACGTGCACGTCTTTCCCTACTCCGACAGGCCCGGCACGTCTGCCGCCGCAATGGGGGACAAGGTTGACGGCGCCGTGATCCGGGCGAGAGGGCGGCGGTTGCGCGAGGTGGGCGCGGAGTTGGCCACGCGCTTCCGCGAGGCGCAGGTGGGCAGCGTGCGCCCGGCGCTGACGGTCTCCGACGGCGCGACGGTGGTGACCGACAACTACCTCAAGCTGCCGATTCCCCCGGGTCGACGCCGAAACGAACGTCTGCAGGTGCTGGTGACGGACGTCGGCCCCAGCCTGCCGGTCTAGGCGCCCTGCCCCATCAGCAGCGCCAGCCGCCGGCCGGGTGACGGGGCCTTCGATTCGGTGATCAGCTGCCCACAGGCCGCGCGGATGTCGCGGCCGCGCGACTTGCGGACCGAGACCGTCACGCCCGAGTCGGCGAGGATCTTCGCGAAGCGGTTGACCCGGTCGTCGGAGGGGCGGTCGAACGGAATACCCGCCGCTTCGTTGAGCGGCAGGAGATTCACCTTGCCGCGAATGCCGTGGAGCAGGCGCACGAGGCGCCGCGCGTCCTCGGGCGTGTCGTTGACGTCCCTCAGCATCACGTACTCGAACGTGATCCGCTCGCGGCGCTTCACCGGGAAGCGGCGGCACGCATCCAGCAGCTCCTTCAGCCCGTACTTGCGGTTGACCGGGACGAGCATGTCGCGCTGCTCTTCGGTCGTGGCATGCAGCGAAATGGCGAGGTTCGGCATCACCGGTTCGGTGGCCAGCCGTTCGAGCGCCGGCAGCACGCCGACCGTCGAGAGCGTGATCCGCCGCGGCGACACGGCGAGGCCGTGCTCGTCGGCGAGGATCCTCAGCGCCTTCATCGTCGCCTCGTAGTTGTGCAGCGGTTCGCCCATGCCCATCAGCACGATGTTGAACCGCACGTCCAGCATGTGAAGCTCGCGGGCGAGCACGCGCACCTGCCCCGCGATTTCGCCCGCCGTCAGGTTCCGGTCTATGCCCATCTTGCCCGTGAGGCAGAAGGCGCAGCGCATCGCGCAGCCGACCTGCGTGGAGATGCAGAACGTCTGTGCCGGCGTGTCGGGGATGAAGACCGACTCGATGTGCTTGCCATCCAAGAGGCGCAGGAGGAACTTCGTCGTACCGTCCTCCGAACGTTCCTTGCGAACTACACGGGGTGTGTCGATCTCGAAGGCCTCGGCGAGCTGCTGGCGGAGCTCCCTGCCGAGGTCGCTCATCACCGAGAAGTCGGTGACGCCGCGCTCATGGATCCACTGGAAGATCTGGCGCGCATGAAAGCGCGGCCGGCCGAGGCGCACCAGGGCCTGCTCGATTTCGTGCGGTTCGAGGCCGGCGATGTCTGGTTTGTGCTCGGTCATGGTGGTCACCTTCGGGCGGAGCGCCCGGCGTGCGGGGGAACTTCGATTGTACTATGGAGGGCGAGCTCAGCCGCGGTGCCCCGGAATCGCGTCCGTCTTCTCGGCCGATCGGGGCCCCTGCGGTAGTGTGATATCATCTGGTTTTCGCGTTCTTCGCTTAACTCCTTCTCGCACAAGCAGTTACAGAAAGCATGGTCGTTCGCGAGGTCCTCGGAAACGGACTCAGGCTCATCACCGAGAGGATGCCGCATGTCCGGTCCGTGACGATCGGCGTGTGGCTCGTGCGGGGATCGCGGCACGAGTCCGACACCCGCAGCGGCATCGCGCACTTCGTCGAGCACATGCTCTTCAAGGGCTCGGATTCGAGGAGCGCTGAGGACATCGCTCAGGCCATTGACTGCATCGGCGGGCAGCTCGATGCGTTCACGGCGAAGGAGTACGCGAGCTATTACATCAAGGTTCTGGACGAGCACCTGCCGGTGGCGGTCGACCTGCTCTCGGAGATCGTCCTGCGGCCGGCGTTCGCGCCCGACGAGGTCGAGCGCGAGAAGAAGGTGATCCTCGAAGAGATCAAGATGGTCGAGGACACCCCCGACGACCTCGTCCATGAGCTCTTCACGCAGCACTTCTGGGAAGGGCACCCGCTCGGCCGGCCGATCCTCGGCACGAAGGAAACGGTCGAAGCGCTCACGCCCGCCGTGCTGCGGCAGTACTTCAGCGGCGCGTACGTCGCGTCGAACATGATCATCTGCGCCGCCGGCAACATCGAGCACGCGGCGGTGCGCGAGCTTGTCGAATCGGCCTTTGGTGGGGTGCCGTCGCACGGTGAGCCCTTGAATGGCGGCCCGCCGGTGGTGTCGCGGCAGGTGATCACACGAATCAAGGACCTCGAGCAGAGCCACCTCTGTCTCGGGACCAGCAGCTATCCCCAGCGTCACGACGACCGCTATGTCAGCTACATCCTGAATACCGTCCTCGGCGGATCCATGAGCTCGCGGCTCTTCCAGAACGTCCGCGAGAAGCGCGGCCTGGCCTACGCGGTCTACAGCGGGATGAGCGCATACCGCGACGCCGGCAACCTCACGATCTATGCCGGCTGTGCGAACGAGGCGATCGAGGAGGTGGTGGACCTGTGCGTGCAGGAGCTTCGCACGCTCAAGCACACGCAGATCGCCGAGGCCGAACTGCGCCGCGCGAAGGATCACCTGAAGGGCAGCCTGATGCTGTCGCTCGAAAACACCGCCAGCCGGATGTCGCATCTCGCGCGGCAGGAGATCTATTTCGACCGGCAGTTCACACTGGACGAAACGCTCGCCGGCGTCGAAGCGGTGACCGCCGACGACGTCCAGCGTGTGGCGGCGGAGCTGTTCTCGGGCGAGCTCGCCGCGACCGTCGTCAGCGCCGCCATGCCGGCGCTGCCGGCGGAACGGCTCACGGTGGAGTAGCGGCTGATGATCAAGCGGTACACGAACGCGGAAATGGGCGCGATCTGGAGCGAGCAGCGCCGCTACGAGACGTGGCTGGAGGTCGAGCTGGCGGCGGCCGACGCGATGGCCGAGGCCGGGATCGTGCCCGCCGAGGCCGCTCGCGAGCTGCGCGCGAAGGCGGCGTTCGACATTGCCCGCATCGAGGAGATCGAGCAGACGACGCAGCACGACGTGATCGCGTTCACCACGGCGGTGGCGGAGCGTGTCGGCCCCGCCTCGCGCTGGCTGCATTTCGGCCTGACGTCCTCGGACGTCGTCGATACCGCGCAGGCGCTTCAGATGCGGGAGGCGTGCGACGTGATCGTCCGCGGCATCGCGGCGGCAATGGACGCGGTGCGCGCACGGGCGGAAGAGCATCGGCGCACGCCGATGATCGGACGCACGCACGGTGTCCACGCCGAGCCGATGACCTTCGGCGTGAAGCTGGCGCTCTGGTACGCGGAGCTGCAGCGCGGGCTGGATCGCGTGCTCCGCGCCCGCGACGTCGTCGCGGTGGGCAAGATCTCGGGAGCCGTCGGGACGTTCGCCCACTTGGATCCGTCCATCGAGGCGCGCGTCTGCGAAATGCTGGGGCTGCAGCCGGCGCCGGTCTCGTCGCAGGTCATCCAGCGCGACCGGCACGCCGAGCTCCTGTGCACGCTCGCGATCGTCGCCGCTTCGCTCGAGAAGTTCGCGGTCGAGATCCGCGGCCTGCAGAAGACCGAGATCGGCGAGGTGGAAGAGCCGTTCGGCAAGGGCCAGAAGGGCTCGTCGGCCATGCCGCACAAACGGAATCCGGTCGGATGCGAGCAGATCACGGGGCTCGCGCGGCTGGTGCGCGCGAATGCGATGGCGGCGCTCGAGAACGTGGCGCTCTGGCACGAGCGCGACATCTCGCACTCGTCGGTGGAGCGCGTGATTCTGCCCGACAGCTTCATCGCGCTCGACCACATGCTGCGGCGCTTCGCGCGGATCGTCCGGGGCATGGTCGTCTACCCGGACCGCATGAAGGAAAATCTGCAGCGGTCGCGGGGCGTGGTGTTCTCGGGCACGGTGCTGCTCGAGCTGGCGCGCCGCGGGATCTCGCGCGAGCAGGCGTACGAGTGGGTGCAGCGGAACGCGATGCGCTCGTTCCACGAACAGACGGATTTCAAGGCGCTGCTGCTGTCGGACCCGGATCTCACGCGGGTGCTCCCGCCGGAGGAGATCGAGCGCGCGTTCGATTTGAACGACCAGCTCCGCAACGTGGACGCGATCTTCGCCCGCGTCTTCGGAGCCGCAGCGGCCGTATAGAGGCCCGCGGCGGGCGCAACGGCCGCGAAAGGACCCGATGAAAGCCAGAGTGTTCGTGACGCTGAAACCCTCGGTCTTCGATCCCCAAGGCCGGACGATCGTCGAGGCGCTGCACTCGATGGGCTACGCCGGTATCGGCGACGTGCGGCAGGGCAAGTACTTCGAGCTCGACGTCGACGCCTCCTGCGCCGACACGGCGCGGGCGCTCGCCTCGGAAGTCGCCGACAAGCTCCTCGCGAACCCCGTGATCGAAAGCTACCGGGTGGAGGTGGAGTCGTGAAGTTCGCCGTGATCGTGTTTCCCGGCTCGAACTGCGACCATGACGCGTACCACGCCGTCAAGCACGTGCTCGGCGCGGACGCAGAGTTCGTGTGGCACAAGGAGTCGTCGCTCCAGGGGGCGGACGTCGTGATCCTCCCCGGCGGCTTCTCGTACGGCGATTACCTGCGAACGGGGGCGATTGCGCAGTTCTCGCCCGTCATGGCGGCGGTGAAGAGCTTTGCCGCGGGCGGCGGCCCGCTGCTCGGGATCTGCAACGGCTTCCAGGTGTTGTGCGAGACGCGGTTGCTGCCGGGGGCGCTGCTGCGCAACCGGGACCTGAAGTTCCACTGCGAGCACGTCTGCGTCCGCGTCGAACAGACGGATACGCCGTTCACGATGCACGCACGGCCGGGGCAGGTGCTGAGCCTGCCGATTGCGCATGGCGAAGGGAACTACTTCGCCGACGCCGCGACCCTCGCCGAGCTCGAGGCATCCGGCCGGGTGGTCTTCCGCTACTGCGATCGCGACGGCCAGGCCACCGACGGGTCCAACCCGAACGGCTCCCTCCACGGGATCGCCGGCATCTGCAACGAGCGACGCAATGTCGTAGGCCTGATGCCGCACCCGGAGCGGGCGTGCGAATCGCCGCTCGGCAGCGCCGATGGCCTCGTGCTGCTCGACTCGGTCGTCGCCTGGCTCACGCAGCACGGCGCGCTCGAGACCGCCTGACCATGAGCATCATCGACCACGCGGTTCTCGAGCGGCACGGGCTGAAGCCGGAGGAGTACGAGCGGATCGTGCAGTCGCTCGGCCGCGAACCCTCGCTGACCGAGCTCGGGATCTTCTCGGTGATGTGGTCGGAGCACTGCAGCTACAAGAGCTCGCGCGTTCACCTGCGTACCTTGCCGACCGAAGGGCGCCGGGTGCTGCAGGGGCCGGGCGAAAACGCTGGAGCGGTCGACATCGGCGACGGCCTCGCGGCGGTGTTCAAGATCGAGTCGCACAACCATCCGTCGTTCATCGAGCCCTACCAGGGAGCGGCGACGGGCGTCGGGGGCATCATCCGCGACATCTTCACCATGGGCGCCCGTCCCGTGGCGCTGATGAACTCGCTCCGTTTCGGCCCGCTCGACGGCCCGCACGGCGCGCGCACGCGCCGGATCCTCGAAGGCGTCGTGGCGGGCATCGCCGGCTACGGCAACAGCATCGGCATCCCGACCGTCGGCGGCGAGGTCATGTTCGAGGAGCCCTACACCGGCAATCCGCTGGTGAACGTCTTCTGCCTGGGAACCGCGCGTGCGGACGCTCTCGTGAAAGGGCGTGCCGACGGCGTCGGCAACCCCGTCTACTACGTCGGGGCGAAGACGGGGCGCGACGGCATTCACGGCGCCACGATGGCCTCGGCGGAGTTCGACGACAGGTCGGCCGAGAAGCGGCCCGCAGTGCAGGTGGGCGACCCCTTCATGGAGAAGCTCCTGCTCGAAGCGTGTCTGGAGCTGATGAAGGGGGACGCGCTGATCGGCGTCCAGGACATGGGCGCGGCGGGCCTCACGTGCGCGACGTCGGAGATGGGCGCCCGCAGCGGCAGCGGCATCGAGATCGACGTGATGCACGTGCCGCAGCGCGAGACCGGCATGACCCCCTACGAGATCATGCTGTCGGAGTCGCAGGAGCGCATGCTGCTCGTCGTGAAGAAGGGGCGCGAGCGGGAGGTCGAAGGGATCTTCGAGAAATGGGACCTGCACGCCGCGCACGTCGGCTACGTCACCGACGACGGCCTGCTGCGGGTGAAGGATCACGGCAGCGTCGTGGCCGAGATCCCGAACCGCGCCCTCGTGGACGAAGCGCCCGTCTACACCCGGCCGACCCGCGAGCCCGCGTATCTCGCGGAGGTGCGGCCGTTCGACCGGGCGGCGCTGCCGGCCGTCGATCCGCGGGACGCGCTGCTGCACCTGCTGGCGTCGCCGACGATCGCAAGCAAACGCTGGATCTACCGGCAGTACGACTACATGGTCCGCACCAACACACTGGTGCTCGCGGGGATGGGCGCCGGTGTCGTGCGGGTGAAGGGAACGCAGCGCGCGCTCGCCATGTCGGTCGACGGCAACGGCCGCTACTGCTACTTGGACCCGCGCCGCGGCGCCATGCTCGCGGTCGCCGAAGCCGCGCGCAACGTCGCCTGTGCGGGAGGGGAGCCGATCGGCGCCACCAACTGCCTCAACTTCGGGAACCCCGAGCGCCCGGAGATCATGTGGCAGTTCGCCGAAGCCGTCGCGGGCATCGGTGAGGCCTGCCGCGCGCTGCACGTGCCGATCACCGGCGGCAACGTCAGCCTCTACAACGAGACGGATGGCCGGGCCATCTTTCCTACGCCCGTGATCGGCGTCGTGGGCCTGATCGAGGATGCCTCGTGTGTGCCGACGCGGGCCTTCAAGGGGGAAGGGGACGCGATCATCCTGCTGGGAGAGACATTCGACGAGCTCGGCGGCACCGAGTATCTGAAAACCATCCACGGCCGCATTGCCGGCGTTCCGCCCGCGCTCGACCTTCGGCGGGAGCGCGCGCTCATCGCGCTGCTCGTCCGGGCGGCGCGCGCGGGGCTGCTGCGCTCCGCGCATGACTGCTCCGACGGGGGCCTGGCCGTCACGGTCGCGGAATGCGCGTTCGATACCGGAGGCGTGGGCGCAGAGATCGACGTGCCGGCACTCGCCGCCGATCCCGCCTCGGCACTGTTCTCGGAATCCGCGTCCCGTGCGGTCGTGTCGGTCGACGAGTCGCAGGCGGCGACGCTGCTGCAGATGGCCGCCGAGGCGGGGGTGCCGGCCGCCGCCATCGGCAGGACCGGCGGCACGCGCCTCCACATGGCCGTTGGCGGAGCGGCGGCCGTCGACCTCCCCGTGCGCGAGGCGGAGCAGGTCTGGGGAACGGCTCTCGAGCGGCGCCCGGGGAAGAACGAGATCAGGGCGTAGAATCCCGTCACGCGCATGCTGGACAAGTTCAAGGACGAATGCGGCGTCTTCGGCATCTTCGGACACCCCGAGGCGGCCAACCTGACGTACCTGGGGCTGTACGCCCTCCAGCACCGGGGACAGGAGAGCGCCGGCATCGCGACCGGTGACGGCGAGAAGATGCGCGTGTCGCGGGCGATGGGCCAGGTCGCCGACGCCTTCACGCCCGGCGCCCTCGAGGGGCTGCCCGGCCACCTCGCGATAGGGCACACGCGGTACTCCACGGCCGGCGAGAGCCGCGTCCAGAACGCGCAGCCGATGCTGATCGACTGCGCGCATGGTCAAATCGCGATCGCGCACAATGGCAACCTGGTGAACGCGCGCGAGCTGCGCGACGAGCTGGTGCGCAACGGGTCGATCTTCCAGACGAGCAGCGACACCGAGGTGGTGCTGCACCTCTACGCGCGGTCGAAGGCGCCGTCGGTCGAGGAGGCGCTCGTCGAATCGCTCGCGCAGATCAGCGGCGCATTCTCGCTCGTGTTCCTCACGAAGAATCGGCTCATCGCCGCGCGCGACCCGCACGGCTTTCGACCGCTCGCGCTCGGCCGACTCGGCGATGCGTGGATCGTGTGCTCCGAGACCTGCGCCCTCGACCTGATCGGCGCGACGTACGTGCGCGAGGTGGAGCCGGGCGAAGTGCTCGTGATCAGCGACGGCGGGCTCCGTTCCTCGAAGCCGTTCCCGGCGGCGCCGCTCGCTCACTGCGTGTTCGAGCACGTGTACTTCGCGCGGCCCGACAGCTACGTGTTCGGCCGCAGCGTGAACGAGGTGCGTACCGCCTTCGGCCGCCATCTCGCCCAGGAATCGCCCGCCGACGTCGACGTCGTGGTGCCGATCCCCGACTCCGGCGTCTGCGCCGCGATCGGGTTCGCCGAACAGACACGGCTCCCGCTGCAGATGGGCCTCATCCGGAATCACTACATTGGACGGACGTTCATCCAGCCGCAGCAGTCGATCCGCCACTTCAGCGTGCGCGTGAAGCTGAACCCCGTACGCAGCATCCTGGAAGGGAAGCGTGTCGTGCTGCTCGACGATTCCATCGTGCGGGGGACGACCAGCCGCAAGATCGTGAGGCTGGTCAGGGCGGCGGGTGCGCGCGAGGTGCATCTGCGCATCAGTTGCCCGCCGACGGTGTCCCCCTGCTTCTACGGTGTCGACACACCCAACCGCAGCGAGCTGATCGCCGCGACACACACGATCGAGGAGATCAGGAGGTACGTCGAAGCGGATTCGCTCGCGTACCTGAGCCTCGACGGGCTGCGCGCGGCGGTCGGCGCCGACCAGGGGGCCTACTGCACGTCCTGTTACACGGGTGTCTACCCGGTCGCGTTCCCGCGTGACGAGCAGGCTTACCTGCAGCTCGCGCTGAAGGCGGTCGACTGATGACGGCGCCGTTCGTCCTCGCCGGCCTTCTCACCTTCATCGGCGCGGCCGCGGAGTTCCAGGGCGCCCCCGCGCAGCGGGACGTGACGGCCGAGCAGGTCCGCACCGCGATCGGGCAGCTCGGGACGCTGGAGTTCACGGTCCGCATGGAGGCGGCGCGCACGGTGCGGCGAGCCGCGCCGGCCGTCGCGGTGCCCGCGCTCACCGACGCGGTGTCGGCGCACCCCGACGGCTACGTGCGGTTCAGGGCGCTCGTCCTCCTCTCGGGCTTCAACGATCCGCGCACCCGCGATGTGATGACGCGCATGCTCGAGGAGAAGAATGATCGCCTGCGAGCCGTCGCGTACGCGTATTTCGAGCACAATCCTGATCCTGCGGCGCTGCCGCGCCTGATCGACGCGCTGTCGCGCGAAGAGTCGGAGTTCGTGCGGCCGGCGCTCACCCGCGCCATCGCGGCCTACGGCAACGAGCCCCGCGCGCGGGACACCATGGTCGCGCTCGTCCCGCGGGGGCAGGATTTCTTCCGCGGTGCGGTCATCGAGGCGATCGGCGACTACAGGGGCGCCTACGCGTTCGACGCGCTCACCGCCGTCGCCAGGCTCGAGGGACCGCTGCAGGACGACGCCGTGCTGGCGCTCGGCAAGATCGGCGACAAGCGCGCGCTCACCACCTTCGCGGCGCTCCAGCAGACGGCCCCCAGGGCGACGCAGCCCGCGATTGCGGCGGCGATCTGCCTCATCGGCGTCAATTGCGGATCGCACCAGCGGTATCTCACCGAGACGATCTCGTTTGCCATCGCCAACGCAGGCTTTCAGGATCTGCTGCGGGGCGCCGCCGCAGGTCTTGCCGCGCTGGCGGTCTCGGGCAACGAATCGGCGATGCGAACGCTGATCGAACTCGGCGCCCCGAGCCGGGATCCCGCGCGGGCCGCCATCGCCCTGGCACTCGGCACGGTGGCGCTGCGGAACACGCCCCTCGCGCTGAAGGTGCTCGAGGACGAGAGCCTGCACGAAGGGGGCATCGAGCTGCTGCGCGAAGCGTTCGACATGCTCGAAGAGGATTTCATCGAGGAGCGGTTCTTCGTGGCCGTCCGGCGCGCCTACTGGCAGGCGGCCGAGGGTTCGCCGACGCGGAAGGCCGCCGAGGCGCTCATCCGCAAACTCGAGTTCTGACCCGATGGATTACCGGCAGGCAGGCGTCGACATCGACGCCGGCAACGAGGTCGTCAGGCGGATCCGCTCGCTCGCCCGCGGGACGTTCACCCCCGGGGTGCTGTCGAACATCGGCTCGTTCGGCGGATTGTTTCACCTCGGCACGGCCTCGGTTGAGGACCCGGTGCTCGTCGCCAGCGCGGACGGCGTCGGCACGAAGCTCCGCGTCGCGTTCATGACGGGGGAGCATCGAACCATCGGCCGGGATCTCGTCAACCACTGCGTCAACGACATCCTCGTGCAGGGGGCGCAGCCGCTGTTCTTCCTCGACTACCTCGCGACCGGACGGCTCGAGCCCGATGTGGCGGTGCAGATCGTGGAAGGACTTGCCGCCGCCTGCACTGACAACGGATGCGCCCTGCTCGGCGGCGAGACGGCCGAGATGCCCGGCTTCTACGGCGACGGCGAGTACGACGTCGCCGGCTTCATCGTCGGCGTGGTGTCGCGCGGGCGGCTCATCGACGGCGTCGACATTCAGCCGGGCGACGTGCTGATCGGGTTGCCCTCGTCCGGCCTGCACACCAACGGCTACTCGCTCGCGCGACGGATCGCGTTCGACGTGGCCGGCCTTCGGCACGACAGCTACGTCGAGGAACTGGGCGCATCGGTCGGCGCCGCTCTGCTCGTCCCGCACCGGTCGTACCTGCCCGTCATTCGCCCGCTGCTCGGGGAGCCGCTGATCAAGGGGATGGCGCACATCACGGGCGGCGGCATCACGGACAACCTGCCGCGGATCCTGCCGGAGGGCACGAGCGCCGAGATCGACCGGTCCGCATGGCGCATCCCTGCGATCTTCCGCTGGCTGCAGTCGACGGGAAACGTGCCGGACGACGACATGCTGCGCACCTTCAACATGGGCATCGGCCTGATCGTCGCGTGCCGGAGCGACTCGGCTTCGGAGTTGATGCGTCGCCTGGCAGCGGCTGGCGAGCCGAACGCCGTGCCGATCGGCGTCGTGCGCGAAGGCGGAAGCGGGGTGCGTTACGCAGGGTGACGGCCGCCGCGCGGTGCCGAATGTCGGGGTGCTCATTTCCGGCAGGGGCAGCAATCTGCAGGCGCTGATCGAGGCGGTCGCGGATGGCCGTCTGCGCGCCCGGCTCGCCGTGGTCATTTCGAACCGTCCGGATGCCGCGGGCCTCGAGCGGGCACGAGAGGCTGGCATCGAGGCGGTGGTCCTCAGCCATGGGGCATTCGAGACGCGCGACGCGTTCGACGGCGCGCTGGCTGCCGCGCTGAAGGCGAGGGAGGTCGATCTCGTCTGCCTGGCGGGCTTCATGCGCCTGATCGGGCGCCCGCTGCTCGACGCGTTTCCCGACGCCATTCTGAACATCCACCCGTCATTGCTCCCCGCGTTTCCCGGAGTGAATGCCCAGGCACAGGCGCTCGCATACGGGGTGAAGGTGACCGGCGTCACCGTTCATTTCGTGACGCCCGAGCTCGACGCCGGGCCGATCGTGCTCCAGACCCCCGTGGAAGTTCGAGAGGACGATGACGCCGAGTCGCTGGCGGCGCGCATCCTGGAGCAGGAGCACCGACTCTATCCGGAAGCCGTTCGCCTCGTGCTGTCGGGAGGGTGGCGGATCGTCGGTCGGCGTTTCGTTCGCGCCGCCGACGTTCAGTGACCCCGCTCAGAAGGTCGGCTGCAGCGTCAGCACGGCGACCTCAGGGGGACAATTCAATCGCACCGGCACGTACACCGTTCCGACGCCGCGGCTGACGAACGCGACGGTCCCCTCGCGGCGGCCCGACCCCGCAATGATCGGGAACTCGCGCGCGGCGATCGCGCCGAACCCCGGGAGGACGATCTGTCCGCCGTGTGTGTGGCCGGAGAGCATCAGCGGAACCGCGAGGGCAGCGGCTTCGGCGAGCCGTGTGGGCGTGTGCGCGAGCAGAATCAGGTCCGCGGCCGCGCCGCGGACCACGCGGGCGATGTCGCCGGCGCGCCGCGTCCAGAACCGGATCCCCGCGATGTCGAGCTTCTCACCGCGGACCAGAATGCGCGTGCGTGCGTCGCGCAGCACCGTGATGCCGGCGGCGGCGAGTGCCGCCGGCATGTCGCGGTCGTCGTCGTGATTGCCGAGCACAGCGAAGATCCCGTGCGGCGCCGTGAGCCGCCCCAGCGCGGCCGCAGCCGGCTGCACGAATGCCCGGTTGCCCCACGTGACGTAGTCGCCGCCGAGCATGATGATGTCGGGCGTCTCCGCCAGCAGGGCATCCACCGCCTCCTCGGCCATCTCGTGAGTGACCGTGTGGCCGCGATGGAGGTCCGTGAGAAACCCGACGCGCAGGCCGGCGAGGCCGGGAGAGAGTCCGCTCACGTGAAGCGTCTCGTGGGTGACGCCGAGACGATGGCGCTCGTACGTGTAGCCGTGTGCCATCGCGCCGGTCAGGGTTCCGGCGCCGAGGGCCGTGAGTCCCCGCAGGACCTCCCGTCTGCTGATCCTGACAGAGCGCCATCCTGCAGGGCCCATTGCAGGTATGTTAGCCCGGCGGCGTCCTGGAGGCGCCGCGCGCGGAGCGCCGCTGGTAGAGGATGTTACCGATCGCGCTGTCGTCGAGGCGCCGTGCCTCATATCCATGCGCGCGAAGCAGGCGGTCGGCCGCACTGCCGGCTGCGGTTTCGCACACGATCCTCGGCGGCGGCGCGGTCGCCAGCGTGCGGGTGAATCCCTGGAGCACGAGGTCCTCGGCTCCCTCGACGTCGATCTTCACGAGCGCCGGTGCCAGGGCGCGCGCCTCGACGTACTCGTCGAGCGTCGCCGTACGCACGGTCACGGAGCTGCTGAAGAGATCCGCCGGCAGCGGGGCGCGATCGGGCACCACCGACGAGACGCCGCTTTCACGTTCGCTGAGGAAGAGTGCCGTCTCGCCCCTGCGGTCCGTCAGCGCGGTTTGTTCGACCGAAACGACCGCAGCCACGCCATTCCGCGCAAGGTTGTCCTCGAGTTGGGCGCGGACTTCGGGATTCGGCTCGAACGCGAGGACTCTGCCTTGGGGGCCGACGCGAAGCGCCGCCAGCACAGTGAAGAACCCTACGTTCGCTCCGACGTCGATGAACGTGTCGCCCGCCTGCAGCTCCGTCACGAGGCGCGTGACCGGCGCTTCATAGAGAGCCTGCTCGAAGTACACCGTTCGTCCAGGCCGCGTCGCGGTGTCGACGACGACGCGCATGCCTGCTATGGAAGCGACGCGATGGGACTTCGCGGAGGCGTGAAGCCGCCGGATCAATCGGTCCAGCACGCGCCGCAGGAGCGCACGTCCCGGATGCGTCGTCTGCAGCATCCGTCCTGAGGCCACGAGGGCGCGCTCCGCGACGAGCCACCGTTCAGCGGCGGCCGCGACCGCTGCGGCGACGAGGTCAAGGATGGATCGCACGATGCCGGTCTGCTGCACGTCCCCTTCTACCATGCAGCGGAGGGGGTGATCCTATAATCGCAGCACGATGACGATCGACCAGCAACTCGCCTATCTGACCGAAGGCTGTGTGGATGTGGTGCGGCCGGCGGAGCTGCGCGCGAAGCTCGAACGGGCGGCAGCCACCGGCCAGCCGCTCGTCGTCAAGGCGGGGTTCGATCCGACCGCGCCCGATCTGCATCTCGGCCACACGGTGCTGATCCGGAAGATGAAGCAGTTCCAGGATCTCGGCCACACGGTCGTCTATGTCGTCGGTTCGTTCACGGCGCTCATCGGAGATCCCACCGGCCGCTCGAAGACGCGTCCCGCCCTGACGATGGAGGAGATCGCACAGAACGCGGAGACGTACAAGACGCAGATCTTCAAGCTGCTCGATCCCGAAAAGACGGTGACGCGTTTCAACAACGAGTGGCTGGAGCCGCTCGGCAGCTTCGGCTGGGTCAAGCTGGCGGCCAGCTACAACGTCGCGCAGATGCTCGAGCGCCGCGACTTCAAGACTCGGTACGAAACCGGGAAGCCGATCGCCATTCACGAGTTCCTGTACCCGCTGGGCCAGGCGTACGACTCGGTGGTGCTTCGTGCGGACGTCGAGCTCGGCGGCACGGACCAGCTTTTCAATCTCAATGTCGGCCGCGATCTGATGCCGGCCTACGGCCTCGAGCCGCAGGTCGTGATGACGACGCCGCTGCTCGAAGGGCTGGACGGCGTGGAGAAGATGTCGAAGAGCCTGGGCAATTACGTGGGTGTGACCGAGCCCCCCTCCGAGATGTTCGGCAAGTTGATGTCGATCTCGGACGAGCTCATGTGGAAGTACTACGCGCTGCTGACCGACATGCGGCAGACCGAGGTGCTCGACCTGCGGACCCGCGTGTCGGCCGGAGAGGTCCACCCGAAACAGGCGAAGGTGCAGCTCGCGAAGACGATCGTCACGCGCTTCCACTCGTCTGCGGATGCCGAACGGGCGGCCGAGGAGTTCGAACGGCGATTTGCCAGGAGAGAGCTGGCGTTCGAGGACCTGCCGGCGCTGTCGTGGCGACTGCCGCACGAGCCGCGCGCGTGGCGGCACCTGCTGATCGAGTTGAAGCTCGCGACGTCTGGGCGGGAAGCCGACCAGAAGCTGACGCAGGGCGCGGTCAAGATCGACGGCCGCAGGATCGACGGACCGTTTGAGCTCCAGTCACGGGATCTCGAGCGCGGCCGTGAGTACGTCCTGGAGGTGGGCCGCCGGGCCTACCGCCTCAAAGTGACGTGACGCGAGTCACCGCTCGTACACGTAATTACCGAACTGGCCGTGCCGCACGTCCAGCGGCCGTCGGGTAAATCCAGCTTCACGGAGCAGCCGGTCGGCGGCGCTGTCCGGGCTCGTTTCGCAGGCGACCACTAACCGTGGCGCGGCCCTCAGCGTCGCGGCCATTCCTCGAACGACAGCATCCTCACATCCCTCGACGTCGATCTTGACCAGGCGGAGGCTGACCGCCTCGACTCCCCGGCGCTGCAGCCAGCTGTCCACCGTCGTCAGTTCGACATCGATCGAGTCGGTGAAGGCGAAATCCGCCGCGAGCGGCGACTCCTGGGGGTTCAGGGTGGACAGCACCGAGTCGTCGGTCAGGAACAGACGTGCGGATCCCTGCGGCACATCGGAAGCGGCCGCCTCCACGACCTCCACCATCCCTGCGACGCCGTTGCGAGCGAGCAGCTCCAGCATCTCCAGCCGGGCCCGCGGGTGAGGCTCGAATGCGATGACGCGTCCGCCGGGAAAGACGCGGCGTGCAGCAATCAGGGCGAACAGCCCGACGTTGGCCCCTACGTCGACGAACACATCGCCCGGCCGGAGGGCAGCGACGAGCGCCGTGAGCCCCGGCTCGTACGGGACGCCGTGGAAGTAGCGAAACGAGGCAGTGTAGTTCGTGATGTCGAGTGTGAGCTGAAGGCCTTCGACGCTGATGGGGCGGAACCGCTGCGGTGTGTTCCGCAGGAGCGCCGCGAGCGCCTCATGACTGTGCCAGTAAAGTGAGGCGACCCACCACCACCGGGCTCCACGACCGACCCGGACGAAGAGTGGCTCGGCCCGGGGGAACCGGTGCAGACCTCGCGCGATTCCGAGCGCGACGGCGGCCCGAGCGCCCCTGGCCCAGGTTCGGAGCCGCGGGTGCTTGAGGCTCCTGACGTTGCTTCGAGGCGACATTCGAAGGTTCAGCGGTCCTCTTTCAGCAGCGGGACATCGGTGAGACAACCTCAGCTGGAGCCGGCATTGTAGCAGCGGCCGAGGGGTGACCTGCGGATTACGCCTGAGCTTGCCGCAGGCGCACCCCTGCCGTCCTGCGGCGCGAAAGGATGACCTTGCGGGCGCGAGGGATCCACCGTATAGTCTGAGAACGTTCTTTTGAAAACAGGCCGCAGGGCGCCCGGATCGGGCAGGGGTTGACAGCCCCGACGGCTGGGCGTATATTGGTCAGACCGAGCGTGACCCGGCCAAGGCGGCCGGACGATTTGCTCCCGAACAACGGAGCAAATTTTTTTCGCTCGAAAACGGCCATCGGGTTCACATCCCCACTCCAATCAGCGCCAGGGTCACCGGGAACGGCGGCGCGTCGCTGAGGACGGCACGACAAAAAATCGAGGCCGGGAGGCGAAAAGGGGTTGACAGATCGGAAGGACGTTAGTAAGATTGGAAGGTTCCCCTGAGAGCAAGAAAGTCGACGGGGAGCGATCGAAGCAAGTTCCGGTTCTTTGAAAACTAGATAGAACGTGCAAGCACTTTCTCTGGTGCCGCCGCGAGGCGATGCCAGAGAGCCCGTCGAGTATCAGCGGGTGGCGCAGTGCAATCCCGGATCGCAGGAGTGTAGTTCACTACTGCGGGCGGGCTGCGAACCACCCATAAACTTGACGAACTGAACAACGTTAGAGAGCCATTTTCAACAGGCGATCAACGTTAAACGCGTTCCTCGTGCCGAAAGGTGCGAGAACAACTTTAACTTGAGAGTTTGATCCTGGCTCAGAATCAACGCTGGCGGCGTGCCTAACACATGCAAGTCGTGCGCGAAAGGGGCTTCGGCCCTGAGTAGAGCGGCAAACGGGTGAGTAACACGTGGGTGACCTGCCTTCGAGTGGGGGATAACGTCCCGAAAGGGACGCTAATACCGCATGACATCCTGCCTTTGGAGAGGCGGAGATCAAAGCCGGGGATCGCAAGACCTGGCGCTTGAAGAGGGGCCCGCGCCTGATTAGCTAGTTGGTGGGGTAATGGCCTACCAAGGCGACGATCAGTAGCCGGCCTGAGAGGGCGGACGGCCACACTGGGACTGAGACACGGCCCAGACTCCTACGGGAGGCAGCAGTGGGGAATTGTTCGCAAT
>Ga0247719_1000123_pt1 | contig 54638 bp, 52 predicted proteins | sample 41E_DmetaG_FD_189046 | JGI IMG/M metagenome (GOLD analysis project Ga0247719, IMG submission 189046) | Soil microbial communities from hillslope of Landscape Evolution Observatory, University of Arizona, Oracle, AZ, United States - 4-1-E_D | ecosystem: Engineered > Artificial ecosystem >...
GCGGCCGCACAAGGGGGACCAGGATCTGTTCTGGGACGAGCTCGGGAACTGGCAGGCGCTCTGTCGCGACTGCCACAACGCGAAGACCGCCACGCTGGATGGTGGCTTTGGGCGGCCGGCGGCCGCTGGCCCCGCCGCGGCGCCCTCGGCAGCCGCGTCCCGAGCGTCGGCGGCGCCGCCGGCGGCGGCGTCACCCGGAGAGGACAACGGGGAAGGTGTCACCTCCGGGGGACAGGGGGGCGGGTCGGAAATCTCGGGCGGAACGCGGCCGAGACCGTCGCCGGAGCTTCGGACGCACGGGCGCGTTTTCAAAAGAATCTGATCTCTCTAGGGGAAAGAGAAGAGGCAAAACAGGCGAGAAATTGAACGGTTTGTGGTGAGTTGGGCGCCGACAAATCAATCAAAACGGAACGCAAAACGATGGGCGGACACGGGAGCGGGGGTCGGCGAGCTGGGGCCGGCCGGAAGAAGAAGGCCGAGCACCTTCGGCTGATCGACGGCGGCGCCGGCCGCCGCGGTCGGCGCTCGACGGGCGACCAGGCGATCGGCGCCGAGGACGCTCCGGCGGCCGATGCTCCGGTCCTCGAGCCGCCCGACACGCTGCTGGCAGAAGAACGGGCAGTGTGGGACGAGTGGGCGCCGCTCGCGCTCGCCGCTCGGACTCTCACGTCCACAACGCTCCCGAACTTCGTGACGCTTTGTGAACTCGAGGCCGACCGGCGCGATCTGCGCGGCCGCTACCTTCGGGCGAAGGTGAAGAAGACCGGCGAGCCGCTGCCGCTGGTGTTTATGGAGCCGGACGAGGAGCTGGCGTTTCGGCGCGAGCACCGGACGCTCGCGAAGGACATCCACTCGCGGTGCAAGGACTTCGCGATCGCGCCGTTCGGAAAAGAGATCGACGCGGGCGCCGGCGCCGCCGCCGCGGCGGATCCGCTGGACGCGTTCACGCGCAGGAGAGGGTGATGGACATCGTCAACGAACTCACCGGCGAGACCTCGACGCTACCGGAGCTGCTGGCTTCTATGCGGTCGACGGAACGGGCGATCCAGCGGCTCGACGACACGATCTGCGCGTTCAGCGCCGAGCTGAAGGCGGCGAAGCAGGCGCGCGAGAAGGCGATCGCTGAGCTGCGGTCGATCATCCGTGAGGTGAAGATCCTCGAGCGCGGGCCCGGGCGCGCCGTTCGGAAGCCGAGCAAGGCAGGGGGCGCATAGCGAAATACCACGAGGGGGACGACGCGAGAGCGATCGACAAATCCGGGGTGCTTCCGTAACCGAGCAAGTGGTAAAGCTGCCCGCGTCCCCCGCACATCCATGGCGAAGAAACCGACTGAATTCCTCGACCCCGTGACGCGATACGCGACCGACGTCGTGGCAGGCACGATCGTGGCCGGGCGCCTGGTGCGCCTCGCGTGTCAGCGTCATCTCGACGACTTGCGCGACGCCGCGACGAAGGGGCTGGAGTGGCGTCCAGGGGAGGCTCAGCGGGTCATCGACTTCTTCCCCGCAATCCTTCGGCTGCCCGAGCAGGTGGACGTCGGCGGCGACGACGAGGTGATCGACGATGACGACGACGACGGCGACGGCGACGACGGCGAAGGTGACGACGAGCCGGAACCGTTCGTGCTCTCGCCCTTCCAGCAGTTCATCGCGGGCTCGCTCTTTGGCTGGTACAAGCGCAACGGTCGCCGGCGCTTTCGCTTCGCGTACGTGGAGACCGGCAAAGGCAGTGGCAAGACGCCGTTCGGTGTCGGCCTGATGCTCTACCGGTGCGTCGCTGACGGCGAGCGGCGGGCCCAGATCTACTTTGCGGCGACGAAGTTGGATCAGGCGAAGATTCCCTTCGCCGACGCCGTTGCGATGGTGGACGCATCCCCTTCGCTGCGCAAGCGCTTCATCGCGACGGTGAACAACCTCGCGATGCCGTCGACGGGCTCGTTCATCCGTGCGATCTCGTCGGAGAAGAAGGGCCTCGACGGTAAGCGCGTCAGCTCAGCGCTCCTCGAGGAGCTCCACGAGCACCCGACTGCCGACGTCGTGCAGAAGGTCCGCAAGGGGATCAAGGGTCGCCCGAACGCGCTCATCCTCGAGATCACAAACGCGGGCTTCGACCGAAACTCCATCTGCTGGGATCACCACGAGCTCTCGCGCCAGGTGCTCGAGGGGACGGTCGTGAACGACCGCTGGTTCGCTTTCGTCGCGCAGCTCGATGCGTGCGACCGATGTCACGCGGAAGGCAAGTTGCAGCCGCAGGACGGGTGCCCGACCTGCGATGACTGGCGCGTCGAGGGCCCGCACTGGTTGAAGCCGAACCCGAACCTCGGAGTCTCGCTGCCGTGGTCCCAGCTGCGGGAGGAGGTCAACATCGCCATCGCGGTGCCCTCTGAGCAGAACATGACGAAGCGCCTGAACTTCGGCATCTGGACCGACCAGGTGACCGTCTGGCTGCCGGTCAACCAGTGGGCCGAGTGCAAGGGCACGGCGACGGCCGCGAGTCTCCTTGGTCGCGAGTGCTACGTCGGCATCGACGTGTCGAGCAAGATCGATCTGACGGCCGTCTCGTTGCTCTTCCCGAAGCCGATTGAGGACGCCGGTGACCTTGCCGTCGACCTCGGGCCGGACTGGAAGGGTGAGCAGCCGCATGACCGCCCCGACGAGCGGCGGACGCTGAATCTGAACTGCGCCTTCGACATCGTCACGGAGTTCTGGCTTCCGAAGCAGACGCTGATCGAGCGTGTGAAGGACGACAAGGTCCCATACGACCAGTGGGAGCGCGAGGGTTGGCTCCGCGTCACGACCGGCAACATCGTTGACCAGGATGAGATTCTGGACTTCCTCGTCAAGGACATCGCGAAGAAGTACAGGGTGCTCGGCTTCGGCTACGACCCGAAGGATGCGACGCAGCTCGCGCTGCGCCTCCAGCAGCACTTTGGCCCCGATCGTGTCACCGAGGTGCCGCAGGGCTTCCGCCAGCTCTCCGAGCCATCGAAGGTGTTCGAGGCGCTGGTGAGGAGCGGTCGCGCGAACCACGACGGCAACAAGGTGCTCGCCTGGAACGTCGCGAACGTCGGCAAGGAAGAGAACAAGTGGGGCGACATCCGCCCCGTAAAGCTCCACCAGCGGAAGCGAATCGATGGCGTGGTCGCCGCGATCATTGGTCTCCGCATCTGGATGCTCAACCCGCCCCCGAAACAGTCCGTGTATGCCACGCGAGGAGCGCATGTCATCAGAGGCTAATGAACGTTTGTATGGACTCCGCGCGGCCGCAGCCGTCGCGCGCTGGGTTCGACAGGAGGTCGGGCTGCAAGAGCTGCTCGTGCTCACGGGTCTCGTGCTTCTCGGTGCCGGCCTGTGGCAGGTCTCCCCGGCGGCCGGGTTGGCCGTGCCTGGGGCTGTGCTCGTGTGGGCCGCATTGCCGCAGCGCCCGCCATTTGTGACGCCGCCGCGGCGCGGCAACCGCAGGGAGGACTACTGATGGGACTGCTCTCAAGGCTCCACAATCGCGGGCTGCACGCGCGGAGCCGCGATCCGCTCGACGACTTCTGGTACTCGCCGCTCGCCGGCTACATCGGCCACGCCGGTGTGCGCGTGACGCCGGAGCTGGCGATGACGCTCTCTGCCATCTGGGCGGCGACGACGATCTACGCCAAGACGATCGGTTCTCTGCCGTGCATCCTCTACCGCGCTCTCGATCGGGGGAAGGAGCGGGCTCGCGATCATCACCTCTACGATCGCCTTCGGTGGCAGCCGAACCAGTGGCAGACCGCGATGGAGTTCTGGGAGATGGTTGTCGGCCACTGGTTTCTGCGGGGAATCCACTTCTCGCAGATCGTCGAGGGCTCGCGCAGCTTTGCTGAGCAGTTGATCCCTCGGAACCCGGACCGCATGACCCAGAAGATGCGGCCCGACAACACGCTCCAATTCGAGTACCGGCTGCCGAACGGGGACACGAAGACGTTCTTCCAGGACGAGATGTTCGTGGTCCGCGGGTTTTCGAGTGATGGCGTGCATGCGCTGTCGCTGATCCAGTACGGGGCCCAGGCGTTCGGCGCGCACGTCGCGGCTGAGACGTTCGCCGCGAAGTTCTTCGCGCAGGGCGCGGCGCCGGCGCTCGCGGTGGTTCATCCAGGCCAGCTTGGAGAGGCTGGGCTGAAGAACCTGCGCGACTCCGTGACGTCCTACGCGAGTGGCCTGGCAAACGCGCATGGCGTCCTGGCGCTCGAGGAGGACGTGAAACTGACGGTGCTGGGGATCAAGCCGGCCGATGCGCAGCTCGTCGCCGTCCGCGAATTCGGCGTCGAGGACGTGGCCCGCTGGGCGGATCTGCCGGTGCACCGACTTCGTGCGAACCGTCAGGGCACGTCCAGCTACGCGAGCGTCGAGATGTTCGAGATCGAGATGATCGTTCACTCGTTCCGCCCCGTCGCGGTCCGAATCGAACAGGCCATCCATCGCGATCTGATCCTGGAGCACGAGCGCGAGAGTCTCTTCGTCGAGTATCTCTTCGACGCGCTCGCCCGCGGCGACATGACGGCCCGTGGCGAGTTCTACTCGAAGATGTGGGATCGCGGCGCGTTCAGCGTCAATGACATTCTCGAGCTCGAGAACCGGAACCCCGTGGAGGGCGGCGATCGCCGTTTTGTCCCCGCCAACATGATGCCGCTCGATCGCGTCGACGAGGCGATCAACAACCGGAGAACTGGCCCCGTCGACCGGCGTGCCGCCCTGATTGCGCACGAGGTCGCGCAGGCGCTCGTGCGGAAGGAGGTCGCGGCCGTCACCGGCGCTGCGAAGCGGCACGCCGCCAGCCCGGATGCGTGGAACGCGGCGCTCGTCGAGTTCTATGAAGACTTCGCGCACGACATCTGTGTGCGCCTGAAGGTGTCGCCGGGCGAGGCCCGTGAGTATGCCGCGCGGCACGGGCTTGCGCTGCGCGAGCAGGGCGTTGTCGCGGCGAAGCACTGGGAGGCAACGGCGCCGGCGGAATTGGTCTGCCTGGCACTCGACGCGCGGCCGAGCGCCGCGTAGGAGGAACCTCACGATGTGGCTGATTCCCTTTGCGCTGGAGCATCCGTGGGCGGTGTCGCCCGAGTTCATGCCGGTGGTTGCCGAGATTCTCGCCCGTCACGCCGCCGGCGAGCGGCTGAGCGAGGCTGAGATCGAGGCGCGCATCGGCGACAAGCGACGCGCGGCTGAACGCGAGCCCGAGCGATCCGGCGCTGTCGCTGTGGTCCCGCTCTTCGGCTTGGTATTCCCCCGCGCGAATCTGATGTCAGCTGTCAGCGGCGCGACAACAGCGGAGGGTGTGGGTCGGCAGCTGCGCGCGCTCGCGGCGGACGACGACGTCGGCTCGATCGTGCTCGACATCAACAGTCCGGGCGGCCAGGTAGCTGGGATCACCGAGCTCGCCGCCGTCGTGCGCGAGGTGCGCGCGCAGAAGCCGGTGATCGCCGTGGCGCACCACCTGGCCGCGTCCGCCGCGTACTGGATCGCCTCGCAGGCGACGGAGCTCGTCGCCACGCCGTCCGCCCAGGTCGGCGCCGTCGGCGTCTACACCATGCACGAGGACCTGTCGAAGGCGCTCGAGCAGCAGGGGATCAAGCGCACCATCATCGCCGCGGGCAAGCACAAGGTCGAGGCGAGCGAGATCGAGCCGCTGTCCGACGAAGCGCGCGCGGCGATCCAGGCGCGCGTGGATCACGTGTACGGTCTCTTCGTGAAGGACATCGCCAAGGGCCGTGGCGTGCCGGTCGCGGACGTTCGGAACGGGTTCGGCGAGGGCCGGACCGTGCACGCGGAGCTCGCCGTGCGCGAGCGAATGGCCGATCGAGTAGCGACCTTCGACGCGGTCGTCGCCGAGCTCGTCGCCGGGAAATGGCGGGAGCCGAGTCGAGGCGCTTCGGCCAGCGACGACTCTGTTCCGGAGCTGCGTGCGGACGCACCGACTGTGGGCGACCCTCCGCTCGACGATACGGACCTGCGCCGGCGGCGCGCCCGGCTCGCGGCGGCAACCGCTACCCACGGGTGATATTCGGTGGCTGACGTCGTGCGAGTGGATCGGAAGGGGCGGCGATACCGCGTCCGCCCTGGCCGGAAGCCGGGTGGGCTGGCGACAAAGCCTCTCGTGATCCGGGTCTCGCCGGCTGCGCGCGCGCGCCTGGCGGAGCTCGCGCGGCAGAACGGGGTGACCGTCAGTGAGTTCTGCCGCGAAGCGATCGAGGAGGCGGCGAGTGATTGCTCTGACGTTTCCGTATTCTCGAACGTCAGCAGTAAGGCATCCTGATTTCGTTCAACACAACTCAGGCCGGCGGGTGCCGCGCGCTCTGTAGAGTCGCGCGGTCCGGCGGAACACAACGAGCGGCTTTGGTGAAAGCGCGCGGTTGTTCGGAGGCAGGCCGTCAGGCCTGTCTTTGTGCAGTCGCGCGCTTCTCGCGTACGGGCCGCGCGCGAGGTCAACAGACACGGAGTGAAAACACCAATGAAGACTCTCATGCCCCTGCCGTTCATGGTGGCCCTGCTGATCGGGGTCGCATCCATGCCGAATGCGGTCTTCCAGGTCTGCTCGCGCGGCGTCGGAACGGTTCGCGTCGACGGTGCCTGGGCGAAGGCCTGTGCTCGTCGCCTCGGTGATCGCCTCAAGCTCACCCTTCGCCGAATCGCCGGCGCCTGGCAGCGGCCGGCGCTCGCGCTCCTCGCCATCCTTCTGGCGGCGATCGTCCTCACTCAGGCCGGGGCTGATGGTGGTGTGCTTCTGGCGCACGGCACCGTCCTCTCCGCGCCCGTCCTGAATCGCCTCAAAGCGTTGAAGCAGGAGCGAGCGAATCTCGCAACGGAGTCGGAGCGGATGCTCGCCACCGCGGCCGCCGAGAACCGTGCCTTGACCGACGACGAGAAGAAGCGGGATGACGAAATCCACGCGAAGCTCGAGGGCGTCAACGACGAGATCAAGCGAATCGAACGCCTGAAAGCGTCGGAGCGCACGGCCGTCCTGCCGGAGGAAGAGAGGGCGGTGGATGGTGCCGGCGGTGATCCGAAGTGCGGATTCAAGGGGCTTGGCGATTTCGCGCGCGCCGTCTATCACGCGTGCCGGCCGGGCAGCGCCGTGGTCGATTCGCGCCTCGCGAACATGGTCGCCGCTCCGACGGGCTACCTGCAGGAGTCCGGCGGCGTCGCCGGCGAGGGCTACCAGGTGCCGCCTGCCATGCGGCAGCAGATCTTCGAGCTCGTGTTCGAGGACGAGGGGATCCTGAGCGCCATCGATCTCGAGCCCACCGAGTCGAACGCCGTCGAGATGGACGCCGACGAGACGACGCCCTGGGGCAGCGCCGGCGTACAGGCGAAATGGCGGAACGAGACCACCCAGATGACCGGCACGAAGCCGGACACCGATCACCGCATGACGCGGCTGCACGACCTGTATGCCTTCGTCATCGGTACTGACAACCTGCTGCAGGACGCGCCGCGGCTCGAGGCGCGGCTGACGCGCAAGGCGTCGCAGGCCATCCTGTGGAAGGTCGCCGAGGCAGTCTTCAACGGCACGGGTGCCGGGCAGCCGCTCGGGTGGATGAAGTCGGGTGCGCTCGTCACTGTCTCGAAGGAGAACGCTCAGGCAGCCGCGACGATCGTCGCGAAGAACGTGCTGAAGATGTACGCCCGGCTCCTCGATGGCGCGGGTCAGCCCGCGTGGTACGCGAATCGCGATGTCGTGCCGGAGCTCGCCACAATGACGATCGGCGATCAGCCTATCTGGACACCGCCTGTGGCCGGGCTTCAGCAGGCGCCTGGTGGTTTCCTGTTGGGGCTCCCGATCAAGTGGAGCGAGCACGCCGAGACGCTCGGGACGAAGGGGGACCTGCAGCTCGTGGCGCCCAAGGGCTACTACGGCATCAGCAGGGCGGCGGGGATCCAGTTCGCCTCCTCGATCCATCTGTTCTTCGACTACGGCATGCAGGCGTTCCGCTGGACGTTCCGCATCGGCGGGCAGCCGTATCTGAGCGCGCCGGTGGCGCCGGCGAAGGGCTCCAATACGAAGAGCCACTTCGTGGTGTTGGAGACCCGGTCCTAGCCGGGTCTCCAGTCCAAGTCACTCTGACGCACGAGGAGAACGAGACGTCATGAATCCGAACGTTCCTACTACCGACCAGCTCACGCTGAAGGCGGTCCTGAATCCGATTTCGCAGGGCGCCGGGACGGTGACCACCGGGTGGGTGTCGATCGCTGACTTCGACGCGATTCTCGCCGCGCTGCAGGTCGGCGTGCTCGGCGCCGCCGCCACCGTCGACGCGAAGCTGCAGCAGGCGACCAGTGCTGCCGGCGCGAACGCCAAGGACATTTCCGGCAAGGCGATCACGCAGCTCGTGAAGGCGACCGACGACAACAAGCAGGTGTTCATCAACTGCCGGAGCGACGAGCTCGACGTGAATGGCGGGTTCACGCACGTGCGGCTGTCCGTCACGGTGGGCATTGCCGCGTCGCTGATCGCCGCGCAGGTCTACGGCGTCAACGCGCGGTATCAGCCGGCCGCGCAGGCGAACACGGTCGCGCAGGTCGTCTAACGCGTCCCCCGCACCCGGAGCCGGGCCTGTCCGGCTCCGCGTGTCCGAGACCGCGATGCGCCTCAACCTTGTTACTGGCCCGGCGTCCGAACCGCTCTCGCTCGCTGAAGCGAAGGCGCAGCTTGTCGTGGATGCCGACGTCACCGCCGACGACGCGCTGATCACGTCGCAGATCGTGGCGGCGCGGATGCGCGCGGAGCTCGAGACGAATCGCGCCTTCATCAGCCAAGTGTGGGAGGTGTCGTTTGATGCCGGGTTTCCTCCGCTCATCGAGGTCCCGCGGCCGCCGCTGATCACGGTCGACGCCATCACCTACGTCGACGAGGCGGGTGTCTCGCGCGTGATGGATCCGAGCAAATACCAGGTCGACGCGCCGGCGGGACCCTATGCCGAGCGCGGGCGCATCGCCCCGGTGTATGGCGAGACCTGGCCGGTGACGCGGCCCGAGACGTTCAATGCCGTGGTCGTGCGGTTCACGGCGGGATATGGGGCGACTGCTGCCTCGGTGCCAGAGGCGATCAAGGCGGCCATGAGGCTGATCGTGGGCCACCTGTATGCGAATCGCGAGGACGTCCTCGTGACGCCGCTCGCGACGCAGCTCGTGGCGCTCCCCATCGGCGCGTCGAATCTGCTCGTGCCGTTCAAGAGCCGCCCGGTGCGCTGCTGATGCCTTCACGGGCTGGTACCTACCGGCACCAGATCACCCTGCAGACGCTGCAGGCGTCGGCAGATTCAATGGGTGATGGCGGCGCCGAATCAGTCGCGTCATCCATTGCGACGAGGGCGGCCGTCGAGCCGCTCACCGGGCGCGAGCGGCTCCGTGGTGAGCAGACGGGCGCCGTCCATACGCATCGCGTCCGGATGCGGTATCGGCCTGGCGTGACGGTGCGCACGCGGGTGCTGTTCAAGGGACGGCGGCTCGACGTGCACGAGGTGCGGAACATCGAGGAGCGCAACCGGGAGCTCCATCTGATGTGCGAGGAGATCCAGTAGATGCCGGTGCAGCTGTCAGGACAGAGTCGCGGCGGCGCCCAGGGGCGCAGCTCCGTCGTCTTCGTCGACGGCATCCCGGAGCTGCGGGAGGCGCTGCGGAACGCTACCCCGGAGGTGAAAGCGGCGGTCCGTAAGGTCGCGATCGAGGCGGCAGAGAGCATCGCGATACGCGCGGTGAACCACGTGATCGCGAATCCGTCCATCAAGACCGGCGCCCTCAAGGACAGCATCGAGGCGCGGCCGTGGAAGGACGACGGCGCCGGCGCGGTTGTCACCGTGATTGGCACGCCGCGGCTGTACGCGCACCTGGTGGAGTTCGGCACGCGTCACTCCGCTGCGGAGCCGTTCCTGTTTCCGGCCGCCGAGGCGGAGCGCGGGCCGTATCTGGCGAAGCTTCTGGCGGCGGGCGGCGCCATCGAGCGGGCCGTCGGGCAGGCGTCATCGCGTGTCGTCAAGGGTTCGGCGCTCGGCGTCAAGGGTGCGGGGGGGCTTCTGTGAGCGGCCAGGCGGCCGTCCCGTTTCACCAGGCGGTTTACGCCGTGTTGAGCGCCGACCCGGCGCTGCGGGCGCTCGCTACCGGCGGCATCTTCGACCGCGTGAAGTCCGGCGCCGCGCTGCCGTACGTCCGGCTCGGGGAAGCGACGGCCACGCCGATCGAGACGATGGGGCGCAGCGGCGTGCGCGCCACTCTCACGATCCACACCTTTGCCGAATCGACGAGCGGCAAGAAGGCCGCCGCGGACGTCCAGGCGCGGATCTGGGCGCTGCTCCACAACACGCGTCCCGCGGTCGCCGGATTCGAGACGGTGCTGGTGCGGTGCGAGCTCTCGACGGTGTTCGAGGAGAACGACCAGGCGATTCCCGAGCGGCGCCTGCAGCACGGTGTCGATCGTTACGGAACGGAGCTGTGGGCCGCATGACCGTCGAGCAGCGCGCGATCGTGCAGGCGCTCATCGGGCACGCGGCCGCGGTGCTCGAACTCGGCCAGGCCCTGCTGCTCGAGGGCGCGTCAGCCGGCGCGCCGCCTGTGCAGACGTCTGCACAGGAGGGGTGCGTGGGTGGCTGCCCGAAGGATCGGCAGAAGGCAATGGGCCGCGGCGCTGAGCGGGTCGTGATGTGTCTGGCGTGCGGCGCACAGCGCCCGGCAGTGGAGAACGTGAATGGCGAAGCGAACGAGACAGCGGGCCGCTGACGCGGCGCCGGCGGCCGAGGCCTACGTCGCCGTCCGCGGCCTCAACTACGTACCCGCCGGCGGCGTCGGCGAGATCCGGGTCGAGCCTGGCGAGGTCCTCGCGCAGCTCCCGCCGGTGCGGGTGCTCGAGCAGGAGCTCGCGGACGGCACGATCGCGCGGGTGGAGGGCTGAGCGATGGCATTCGTGCACGGAAAGCGGACCGTTGTCCTGGCCGACGAGTACAACCTGTCGCCGTACTTCGACAGTGCCAACGTCGGTCGGACGCGCGACATCGCGACGGTTTCGCCCTTCACCGCCGCGGCGAAGACGAAGCTGACGGGCCTCGCCGACGGCAAAGCGTCCCTGTCGGGCGCCGGGGACTTCGCGCCGGCCGCCGTGGACGACGTGCTGAACGCCGCGCTGACGGCGGCCGCCGGCGTCCTGCTGACCATCGGCCTCGCCGGGCTCGCGGTCGGCGCCCGCGTCCGGTTGCTGAAGACGCACGAGGCGTCCTACGACATCAGCACAACCGTTGATGACGCCGTGAAGGTGGCGGCGGAGATCGAACCCTCTGTCGACGGCGTGCTCGCCGGCGTCAGTCTGCATGACCTCGAGGCCGAGAACGCGAGCGGCAACGGCGCCGGCGTCGACAACGGTGCCGCGACGTCTGACGGCTGGGTCGCCCACGCGCACTGCACGGCGGCATCCGGCGGCGCGCCCACGCTCGATCTGAAGCTGCAGGACTCGGCGGACGGCAGCACGTGGGCCGACGTCGCCGGCGGCGCCTTCGCGCAGCTCGCGGCCGCTGGCAGGCAGCGGCTCGAAGGCGCGGGCACGCTTCGCCGGCACGCCCGCCTGGTGCGCACCATCGGCGGCTCTAATCCCTCGTTCACCTTCGCCGTGGCGATCGCCCGGCGGTAATCACGGCTACGGCAGGAGGAGAGTGACATGGCTTTCGTGCACGGCAAGAACACGGTCTTCAAACTCGACAACCCGGCGGGCGTCCTCACCGACATCAAGGCGTACTGCGACCAGGCCAGCCTGCAGCGCATGAATGACCTCGTCGAGACGAACCCCTTCGGCGCGGCGGCGAAGCAGCGCGTCAAGGGGATGGCGGACGCGAAGATCTCGATCGGCGGCCCCTTCGACCCGGCGCTGGACGCGGTGCTTGCCACGGATCCCGCCGGTGACGCCTCGCGGACGTTCGAGTTCCTGCCGGCCGGCGCGGGCGCTGGCCTGCCGAAGCGGACCGGCGAGTGCCATGTCAGCGACTACAACGTCGACTCCAGCAGCGATGGCGCCGTGACCTGGTCGGCCAATCTCGAGGTCACGGGGCCGGTCGACTCGACCGTTCAGGCGTAGCTCGAAACCGTGAGGGCCGGCCCGTGGTCGGCCCTCGCGCTGAGGGTAATTCGCGGACCCAGCCGCGAGGAGGTGTGTGTTGCCCGTCGGAACATCGGAGCTCAAGCTCGCGCACGAGAAGCGCGCGTACCAACTGCGCATCGATCACAACGCGATTGCCGACCTCGAGGACATGAGCGGCCTCGGGCTCGGCGAGTTCTTCCGGCGCCAGATGTCCTTCGCGACGCGCCGGCTGCTGCTCTGCGTGGCGCTTCGTCACGAGCGGCGTGGCCTGCAGCTCGCGGGCGCCGGGCTGCTGATCCAGCAGCACGTCGATGCCGGCGGCAAGCTCTCGGAGATCGACGAGGCGCTCGGCCGGGCGGTGGAGGAGTCTGGTGTCCTCCGAGACGTGTTCGGGGAAGACGAGAAGGACGACCAGGAAGACGACGCGGCCGCCGCCGGGAGTGCCGGCGATGTGGACCCTACACCGGCGAACGGCTAGAGCAGCCGTTTCGCGACTATGTCCGGGCAATTGCGCCGCACGTCTATGGCGTGCTCGGTCTCAGTCCCCGGCAGTTCGGCAGACTCACGCCGCGCGAGTTTGAAGCGCTGTGCAAAGGGCACCGGCGGAAGGATCGCGCGGAGTGGTATCGGCAGGCCTGGGCCGTCAGCTACCTGATGCAGGCCCAGATCGGGAAAAAGGCGCCCAGCCCGGAAAAGCTCCTCGGTTGGGTCAAGCACTCGCGGAGCTCTCCACCACAGGGACCGAAGCGTGCCTAGCGTTCTTGCAGCTCTGAAGGTCGTCATCGGCGGCGACATCTCGCAGTTCGAGAAGTCGATGAAGCAGGCCGAGCGGGCCGCGGACCGCTCCGGCCGGCGCCTGCAGGAGATCGGCTCGAAGCTGATGCCGGTCTCGGCGGCACTCGCGCTCATGGGCGGCGCTTCGCTCAAGGCGGCGATCGACTTCGAGTCGTCCTTCGCTGGCGTGCGGAAGACCGTCGACGCGACCGAGGGGGAGTTCGCGAAGCTCGCGCAGGGGTTCCGGGACCTGGCGAAGACCATCCCGGTCAACGTGAACGAGCTGAACAAGATCGGCGAGGCGGCCGGGCAGCTCGGGATCAAGAAGGAAAACATCCTCGGGTTTACGGAGACGATCGCCGCGCTCGGCGTCACCACGAACCTCTCCACTGATCAGGCCGCCACGTCGCTCGCGCGGCTCGCCAACATCACGGGACTCCCGCAGACGCAGTTCAGCAATCTGGGGTCCTCGATCGTCGCGCTGGGCAACAACTTCGCGACAACGGAGTCGGAGATCACCGAGTTCGGCCTGCGGATCGCCGGTTCCGCCACGCTCGCGAAGATGAACGAGCCCGCGATCATGGGGATCGGTGCCGCGTTCTCGAGCGTCGGCGTCGAGGCCGAAGCGGGCGGTACCGCCGTGCAGAAGGTGCTCAACGAGATGGTCGGCGCGACCGCGAAGGGCGGAAAGGAGCTCGAGAAGTTCGCCGCTGTCGCCGGGATGACGGCGAAGGAGTTCCAGGAGCTGTTCGCCCGTGACTCCGCGGAGGCCTTCACGCGGTTCGTCGAGGGGCTCGGCAAGTCCGGTGACAAGGCGGTCGTCGTCCTCGACAAGCTCGGACTGTCCGACCAGCGGCTGGTCCGCGCATTCACGTCGGTCGCCAATGCTGGGGACCTGATGCGCCGCGCGATCGACACGAGCACTACCGCGTTCGCCGAGAACACTGCCCTGCAGAAGGAAGCGGAACAGCGGTACAAAACCACGGCGTCGCAGATGACGCTCCTGAAGAACAACGTCCAGGATGCGGCGATCAGCTTCGGCCAGGCGTTCCTTCCGGTGGCGAACGCCACCATTCAGGCGATCAGGCCGATGGCCGGTGTGCTTGGCGACATCGGGCAGAAGTTCCAGCAGTTGCCCCAGCCGATTCAGGCGACCGCCGGTGCGATCGTCGGGCTGGGTGTCGCCATCGGCCCTGGGTTGTGGCTCCTGGGCGGGATGCAGAAGGCCTGGGCAGGCGTGATCGGAATTTTTCGATTCATGCCGACCCTTGCATCGGGTGTGTCGGTCGCCTTCGTCGCGTTGGCACGAACACTTGGCATTGGCACGATCGGAATGACGAGTGCGGCGGGCGCGTCGACGCTCCTGAAGGGTGTGATGGCTGCCCTTGGACCGGTGGTCGCTGCTGCTGGTGCGGCCTTTGCCGGATGGAAGCTCGGGGGTTGGATCGGTGAGGTGACGGGTGCGACCGACTGGGTCGGTCGGCTGTCGGCCAAGCTCGGAGAGATGATCGGCCTCCTGCCGAAGGGCGCCGCGGCGCAGTACGACGCGTCGCGGGCCGCGGCGCGTCATCGTGAGTCGATCCAGGGCGTGACCAGCGCGCTGGACGAGCAGACGGCAGCGATGCGTCGGCAGCTGAGTGGCGAGGACCTGGCGGAGCGATTGAAGTCGCTCGAGAACGCGTATCGGTCCCTGACGCCGGAACAGCAGAAGAGCGCGGACACGATGAATCGCACGGGCGAGCAGGCGTACTACCTGCAGCAGGCGGGCGCGAAGCTGACGCCGGAGCTTCAGGTTCTCGCCGACGCGTTCGCGAAGACGTTGACTAGTGCAGGCAGCCTCCCGGCGGGACTGGCTGGCGCCGGCGACGCCGCCGACGAATTTGCGAAGAAGCTCAAAGCGTTGAACGAGCGGCTCCTCGGCGTCGATGTGGTCGGCGAGGCGAAGTTGTGGGCCGCGGCGATGAAGGATCCGAAGGTCGCCGCCGAAGTGCTCGCGAACCAGACGTTCCGAAACGAGTTCGTCGCGGCACTCGACGCAGTCATTGCCCGCTTCGGCTCCCTGAAGGCGAAGGGCCTCGAGGCGCTCGGCGCGATTCACGCCAGGGCGGCGAGCACGATGACCGGGCTGGTGTTCTCGCGTGATGAGCGCCGGCAGATTGAGTCGTCGTTCAGGGGCATTGAGCCTCGCAACGATGCGCAGCTCGTGACGACGATCGACCCCCGCCGTGGTCGTGTGCCGTTCGTCCCAATCCCCTACGGAATGACCGATGAAGAGTTTCTGGGCGGCCGCCGTTCGATCTGGCCGGCGCCTCGGAATGACGCTATCGGTGTGAAGGGCTTTCTTCAGAGCGGCTTCGGCTCGTTCAAGGACTTTGGCGCTCAGTTGAGCGGGACCGTGATGTCGGCGCTTACCGGCGGCGGGAACCTGGGCAAGAGCCTCGGCGGGTTGTTGGGCGGTGGGGTCGGGAAGAGTCTCGTGGGGAGCTTCACCGACAAGTTCGCCGCGAGCAAAATCGGCGGCCTGCTCGGATCCGTCATTCCCGGGCTCGGCAACATTCTGGGCTCGGTCGGCGGGTCACTCGTCAGCAAGCTGTTCGGCGGCCTGTTCGGGGCGAAGAAGAAGAAGGAGGCGAAGGAAACGACCACGGCGCGCGATCAGTTCTTCGACCAGGTGGGTGGGCTCGAGAAGCTGAAGACGATGGCGGAGTCCGTCGACTTCAGTCTGTCGAAGATGCTCTCGACCAAGAAGCCGCAGGAGTTCAAAGCCGAGGTCGACAAGTTGAACGCGGCGCTCGAGGACAAGAAAAAACGCTGGGAGGGAATCCAGCTGGCGATCGAGGGTGTGAACGCGCGCTCGGCTGCCCTGCTTGGTCCGTTCGAGCGGCTGCGCGAGCAGCTCGGCGGCTGGAAGTCGGAGCTTGGTGGCGCGGAGGGGAGCGAGGCGGAAGGGCTCGCGGAGAAGATCGCGAACGCGACCGTAGAGATGGCGGGCCTGCGCGACAAGGTGCAACCCGAGTTCGAGCGCCTGGGGCAGTTTGCCGCGGCCGCATTCGCCGGCGCGATCCGTAACGGCATGACTGCCATGGAGGCGTTCTCGAGTCTGTCGCCGACGTTCGACGCGCTGTCCCGCGGCGTCAACGAGTTCGGGCTGCAGGGCACCGAGACGATCGGCAGGCTCCTGGGCATCAGGGACGTGATCACTGCGAACGAACACGCCTTCGCAGCGATCGCCGCGAACACGCAGATGATGTCCGCCTTCGGCCAGGCCGGCATCATGACGCGCGACCTGTTCGAGGCGTTCGGCGCCGATGTTGCCGCGCAACTGCAGAAGATCGCCGCTGGCGGCGGCGATATGGCGCAGGCGATGGCGCTCAGCCAGCCGGTGCTTCAGCAGCTCTGGGAGGCGCAGCAGAAGTACGGCGCCGTCACGGACGAATCGACGGCCGCGATGCTGCGCCAGGCCGAAGAGCAGGGTCTCGTCGGCGCGCACATGAAGAGCGTCAACGAAAAGATCCTGGATGTCCTGCTCGCGATCGGCGATGCGTTCGGCGCGAAGATCCCCGATAGCCTGCGGACCTTCCAGGGCGCCGCGGAGACCGCCGCTCGGAGCGTCGAGCGGACGTTCCAGAACATGCAGTTGCCGGAGGTGTCGATCCCGATCAGGTTTACAGGCGGCGGTGGCTCGCTCGAGTTCGGTGGCGGCAGCTACGAGCTGCCGGAGCCGCGGACGCAGCTCGCGAAGGGCGGCATCGTCCGTCGGCCGACCGTCGCGCTCATCGGCGAGCGTGGGCCCGAGGCAGTCGTGCCGCTCGATCGCTATGACGAGCGCGGTGGACGGTCAACGGCGGCGCGACAGGTCAACTTGGTGGCGCCGGACGGCCGCACCCTCTGGAGCTGGATGCTCGAGCAGGCGGACGCGGAGGGCCTCGCGTAGATGGCCGTGTACGTCATCACCCGCACGCGCGGCGGTGTCGGCGCATCGAAGGAGATCCAGCCCGACTTTTCCATCGCGGAGGCCGCTAATGGCCGGAACCGCCTGGAGTGCGCGGCAGTCTCTGTGGACGGTTCTGACCGCTGGGAGCTCGATGACGAGATCGGGCTGACGGAGGATGGCGTCACGATCTTCGGCGGGATCCTGGACGTGCCCGTCGAGTCCGGCGTGGGCGGCTTTACGGGTTCTGCCGCGATCTCGCAGCGGCTGTCCTTCGTTGACTTCAACGTCTACCCCTCTCGGATCACCGTCGGCACTGATACTGATCGGCCGTCCGAGACGCTGCGGGCGAGGCTCGCGTGGATTGCCGGGCTGATGTCGGCGCAGGGAGTCAGCGCCACCGTCTATGTCAACGGCAGCACGGTGACGGCGGGGCCGATGCTCGTGGCAGCGTCCTATTCGGCGGACCGCTACCTGCTCGACGTGCTGAACGAGACGATGGCGCTCGCGAGCGGCACCGGCGCGACGTCATGGGTGTGGGAGGTGGATTACACGAAGGTGCTGCGTGCGATCGAAGCCGGCACGTCCGCGGCGCCGTTCAACCTGGCTGACGGTGACGGCCAGGTGCTCGGGGACATCGTCGTCGAATCGTCGCGGCCGTCTGATTACGCGAACTACGTCATCCTGCTTGGCGGGCAGGGCACGCACGATGCGTCCGACAGCTTCACGGGTGACGGGGTCACGTCCAGCTTCACGCTCACCTACACGCTGTCCGCGACCTACGGGTACGTGACGGTGAATGGTGTGCAGGAAACGCTGGCGGTTCAGGGGACGGGCTTCGATTCCGCTGTGTACTGGCTCTATTACGCGAGCGACAACACGATTCGCCGTGTGCCTGGCGCCGGGCCGCCGGCGGCTGGCGCCGCGATCAGCATCACCTACGTCGGGCAGTTCCCTGTTCGTGTGCTGGCCGACGGCGGAGTCGCAGCGGCGAACCGCGTCCAGCGCGTCTATCAGGAGCCGGAGGTGTTCGACAAGGCTGTGATGCAGGCGTTGGCGGATTCGTATCTCACGCGGGATATGCAATCGCCGAAGGTTGTGCGGTTCTCGTGTGCCTACGAGAAGACCGGCCTGCATCCGGGCCAGACGCTGACGATCACGAGTCCGAAGCGGAACCTGTCGGGAACGTTTCTGATTACCGACGTGCGGATCGCGCATGTTGCGGGGTCGCTGGTCCAGCGGCATGTCGTCGCGGTCGGCACGACGCGCTTGCCGCGCACCCTGCGAGAGAGATTCCGGCAGGCGTTTGCCGGACGGACGGGCGCCGCGAGCGCCAGCAGTGTGACGGTGGTCACGGGTGGCACCTTTCTGTCTTCGCCCGTGTTTCTCGGCGGATCGGATCGGACGTTTGTGGCGAAGAATCCGTCCGCCTGGGTGCGCGTGCCGAACGCGACTCCCTACGTCGCTCCGGCCAACTTGAGCGTCACGCTGCGGGCGATGGTGGCGGCCCGCACGGCAGGCGTAACCGTCGCGGTGCGCCTCTACGACGCGACGTCTCTCGCGGTGGCGTTCGCCTCGGCGCCGAAGGCGATCGCCGTCGCTGGTGAGCCGGAGGAGGTGACGGCCTCCGGCAGCCTCACGAGCGGACACAAGTATTTCCTCGAGATGTTGAGCGGCACCAACGGCGAAGGCGTGGCGGCCCTCGGCCACCTGGAGAGCGCGTGATGTGGCGAACCTTGGTTTCGGTGGCTCTGATGGTGCTCGGTCTCGCGCTTCCGACGGCGGCGCAGGACGAGCAGTTGGTCAGCAAGCTCTATCTGACCTCCTGGAGTGGCGCGACCATCACGAGCGCCAGCGGGGCACCGAGTGCGAGTGAGCCGAACGGCAGCCTCTATCTCCGCACGGACACCGGGCAGTGGTATCAGCGCATCGGGGGCGCGTGGGTGACGCTGACCGATGCGAGCGGGAAGATCCCCGCGCTGTCCTCGACCTACTTCGCCTCACTCTCCGGGGCGAATCTGACCTCGCTCCCGGCTGGGCAGCTCACGGGGACGATCGCCAGCGGCGTGCGATTCGCCGACGGCTCGGCGGCTGGCCCGAGTATCTCATTCGCGAATGCTCCGACCGTCGGGTTCTACCTCTCGAGCAATGTGATTCATGTCGCTCATGCCGGCACGCGCATCGCCCGGTTCGCCGGCAGCACGAACGCGGCGAGTTGGCTGATGGGGCCGGCGGACGCGACGTACGTGCGACTCGGGAACGACGTGGGTCTCGCCAACGGCAACTCGAGTCGCAACGTGTTTCTCAACCCGAGTGGGGGCGGGGGTGTCCACGTCGTGGGCAGCAACCCGTTCGGATGGGCGCCCAGCGAAACGAGCAGCCTCGCCGGTATGACACTTCAACTGTGGTCGCCTGCGAGCGATGTGCTCGAGCAACGGCGCGGCGCGAATCCGCAGACGTGGCGACTCGCCAAGACTCACACGAACGCCTCGAATTATGAGCGGCTCACCGTCTTCAGTGACGCGGGCGGCTACTACATCGGCACGGAGTGGGCCGGCACCGGAGAGGATCGCGCTCTCCGTATCGGCACGCGGAACGGCAGCGGAGGCTGGTTGTTCGCTGCGACGACGAACGATCTGAGCGGCTCTGGCAACATCAGCACGAGCGGCACCGTGACGCTGGGCGGCGTCGCCTCGCATCTTATCCCGACGACCACGGACACCTACGACCTCGGCCGCCACGACCGCTACTGGGACGAGGCGTTCATCAGCACGCTCAACTCCGTCGTCTACCGCGAGAGCACGCAGCTCCTGTTTGGTGGCTACAGCACCGTCGGCCGGCAGGCGGGGAGCTTCGCAGCAGACGTGTCGAGCGCGGCGACGACGATCAACTTCGCCCAGACGATGACGCCGGGACACTGGGTCCAGGTCCGCGCGCATGACACTGCTGGTGCCGTGAAGGTGGAATACCTCACCGTCGGCTCGCTCGTCTCCGGGACGACCTACAACGTCACGCGCGATCTCGCCGGCGCGCACGGGACCGATCCCGCGTGGGCGGCTGGGACGCCGTTCCTCGTCCTCGGCACGGAGGGCGACGGGCGCATCGACCTGCTGGCCTACGACGGAAAACCGCGCATCGCCTTCGTCCAGCAGGGCGCGACGTTCAACGCTCAGCACGACCGCTGCGTCATTGGCAATCTGAACGGCTACTACTCCTACGCGTCGGACATCTACGGTCTCGCCTGCGGCGACGCTGCGGCCGCCAACGTGACGACGGACCCGACCAACGGTTTCCGCGTGCGGCACGGGACGACCGAGCGGATCAAGCTGGCAGCGGACGGCAGCGGCTTCCTCGCCAACAGCAACATCGCCTGGAACGCAGCGGGCGCGCTGACGATCACCGGGGACGCCACGATCGGCGGCTGGTCGATCGGCGCGTCGTCGATCACCGGCGGCAACGCCACGTTGGCGAGCTCCGGCAACCTCACGCTCGGCACGAGCGATGACGTGCTGCGCGCCTCGGCCGACGACGCGACCTACCGCCTGTGGATTGGAGCCGCCACCGCGGCGATCGCGCCGTTCCGGGTGACGAAGGCCGGTGGCGTCACCATGGCCGGCGCGACGATCACGGGCTCTGACATCACGCTCGGGACAGCGGCGAGTTACCTGTCGAGCAATGCGCTGAAGTTCGCACGGCCATCGAATTACACCGGCGTGTTCGACCTCTATTCGGTCGCCGGATCCGGCCTCGCGGATCTGTATTTGGAGAACGACCTCGCGCCGGCGTTCGGCACGTCGCAAGGCCGGATCATCCTGCGCGCGCGCAGCTACAGCGTGGGCCCCACGCCCTCGAACTGGGCCTCGCTCACGCTCACGAGCCTGTCGAGCAACACCGTCTCCGCCGCGCAGCTCGTGGCCGATCAGATCGCGCTCACGGGTGCGACGAGCATCAGCGGCGCGTTCTCGACGTCAGGCGCGATCACGGAGCGGAACCGCGCGACGCCGCTCGGCGAATGGCAATCGGTCGCGTACAGCAGCGGCCACTTTTCGGCGTCCTCAGGGTCGTGGACGGTGGAGAGTGCCGACCAGGAGGTGCTCGGCTACACGCTCGTCGGCAAAACCCTGACGGTGACGTATCGGCTCACGTCGACCAGCGTGAGCGCGACGCCTGGCGCGTTGCGGGTGGCGATCCCCGGTGGCTTCACGGCCGCCCGCAGCACGCTCGTGCCCATCGGCTACGCGGCGGACGCAGGCACGATCGTGGACGCGTATGCGTCGGTGGGCAGCGGGGGCACGAACATTGTGTTCAACAAGCGTAACGCCGCGAACTGGTCGACCGCGACCAACAGCACCGACGTGATCGGGCAGATCACGTTCGAGATTCAGTGAGAGGACCCATGGAGATCACGATCGTCGGCACCAACCCACTCACCGTCCAGATGGCCTTTGCGCCGAAGGAGCAGCGCGCCCTCGCGTTTGCCGCGCAGGAGGCGAGCCGGACGGAGGGCCGCGCGATCACGCCGCGCGAGCACCTCGAGGGGCGGATCAACGAGTACGTCCAGGCCATGTTGCGCCGTTACCAGGAGCGTCTCACGAACGCGCTGCTCGAGCGGTTCCACGACGCGACGCCCGAACAGCAGGCGGCGGCGATACAGGCCGTCGGCGGCGAGATTCCGCAGTAGGGGAGAGGACATGAAGCTCGTGACGTTCGCACTCATCACCCTCGTCGCCCTGGCGATCGCGGCGCCGCTCATCGCGCAGGACGCGCCGAGGACGGAAGACGCACCCGTGCTGTCCGTCGAGCAGAGGCAGGCCGTGACGATCCTCGCGCAGTCGATGGAGATCGCGCAGCTCCGTGCCCAGCAGGCCCAGCGCGACTTCGACCAGGCGCGCGAGCAGCTCGGGAAGCTCCTGCAGTCGCTCGAGCGCGAGGGGTTCGCGCTTGACCTCCAGACGATGACGTATGTGAAGAAGCCGGAGGCTGGCAAGCCGCCGAAGTGATCTTCTGACCCTCCGTCACAGCCTTGGCGGGCTGCGGCCCCTGCACTGACCCGGTGCAGGTGTTCATCGGGCGCCACCCGGTGAACCGACGGAGATGACCACATGGGTGTGGGGATCAAGGGCTCCCTGCTGATCGCCGGTGAAGTCCGGTGACGGCGGCGGAGCCCTTGTCTTTTTCGACGTGACGAAAACGGAGAGGAGCGCGAATGCAGCTCACACCGACAGAGATTCTGAGTTTCGCGCTACCGGTTGTCGCGTTCATCGCGTGGCTCACGCGATTGGAGGCTCGCATGAATTGGTTCGAGGCGCAGCGAAAGGCGGATCTCCAGCTCGCCGAGGCGCAGCGCACGGCCGACAACGCGCTCGCCGACCAGCGGATGGCCGCCATCGACGAGAAGCTCGACGACATCCGCGAGGCCATGAAGGGGCTGGAAGGGTTGAAGGTGAAGGTCGATCGCATCAGCTCGTTCATCAGCGGGCAGGCGGCGGGGAGCGTGTGATGAGCGTTCGTCCGCTCATCGAAGCGGTCGCGCGGGGGGCGGGGCTCGATCCAGATCTCGTCGATGCGGTCGTCCGCAAGGAGTCCAGTGGCGTCACATGGGCCTGGAACCCGGAGCCGCACTACCGCTTCTTGTGGGACGTGAAGCAGCAGAAACCCTTCCGCCGCCTGACCCCGGAGGAGATCAAGTCCGAAACGCCGCCGGCGGACTTCCCGTGCCTTGCTGGGGATCGTGACCAGGAGTGGTGGGCGCAGCAGGCGTCGTGGGGACTCATGCAGGTGATGGGCGGCGTGGCCCGCGAGCAAGGGTTCCGCGGCGGCTACATCAACCAACTCCACGATCCCGAGGTGGGGCTCTTCTACGGCGTGCGCGTGCTGCGCGCGCTGATCCTGTGGGCGGACGGCAATCTGCACCAGGCGCTCGCCGCCTATAACGGCGGCCGCGGAGGCTGGACGGCGGAGCAGCCACAGCGATACGCGACCAGTGTGCTGCAGATCCTCGAGCGGATCCGAAAGGAGCGCCGATGAATACCGCGCCCCGCATCCCGCCCCGGCGGCCGGATTCTCACCAGAGTGGCGTGCCTGGCGCATGGATCGTCGCCATGCTGCTCGCGGCCGTGACCCTGTTGGCCGTTGCTATCGACGCGCAGCCGCCGACGGAATCATCGCTCGGCTACCACGATGCGATGCCGGAGATCGTCGGGATGAGCGGCGACTGCGCGGGCTATGTGATTGGCTCCGGTCGCGTCGATGCTGCCGCGCACGAGATCGAGGAAGGCTTCGCCGCGATCGGCGGGGTTTCGTTGTCCATGCGGCCGTCGTCGCCCCTGTGGCGTCGGGTCGTGGAACTGCACGGACAGCCGGTGGAGGTCGTCATCCGCCCCGTGCGACCGCGTGGGCTCGAAAGGGTGGAGCGATAACGATGGATGTTCATGTCACCGGCCGCGTGTGCGGCGGGCAGGAAATCGGCCGCCATGTGTGGATCGACGGCGAGATCATCGCCGCCGGCGGCGGCATCCGATGGGTCTCCCCGGCCGATCCTGATGATCTCCGCGTCGTGTTCGCCAGGCGCGAGGACGCGACCCTCGTCGTCGCGGACGGCCGCACGGGCGAAGTGCTCGTCGAGACGGGGCAGCGTGCGAACGCGATCGGCGCCGGCGGCGGGATCGTCGTTGGCTGGCTCCCGCCGCTCTTCGGCGTCGGAGTCGACCTGAGCGCGCTCGCGTCGATGCGTGTCCCGGATCACCAGCGGAGCACGTGGGTGTCACCGGACGGCGCGGTCGCCTACGTGCCCGATGCCGGCTACCCGGTGCGCGTGCGCGAGCGGGACGGTCGCGACTGGCTCCTGAGTGAGGAGCCCGTCTTCGACCTGCAGCTCCTCGCGGGCGGCCGCGCGGTCTGGAAAACGACGACGGGGACGCTCGGCACGCGCGGTGTCGTCGGCATCGCGCCGCCGGGGCATTGGGGACGGCCGCGCCTCGCGACCGTGGGCGTGCGCGACTACCTCTGCGTCTTCGTCCCGCAGCACGGCCTGGTCGTCTACCCGGCCGCGGACCTCCGGCAGGGGATCGTCGTGCCCGGCGTGGATCCCTGGAATGCCTACGCACACCTCGTGCGCGCCGTTGATCCGCGCACCGTCGAGGTGATCTGGAGCAGCGGCCCTGGAGAGCGCCCGCACGAACTGCGACGCGAGCACGTCGACGTCCTGGCGGGCCCCTTCATCAACCTCGCCGGCGGAGAGCCGGGGACGCCGCCGCCGGAGCGGAAGCCGGAACAGGAGATTCCCATGCGCAAGCCGGAAGTCACCGTCGATCGCTGGACCCTCGACGAGCTGAAGGACGGCCGCGAGTTCGTCTTCCGCGATCGGGAGAATCCGCACCTCGGATACTCGGTGCGGGTGTTCGTCCAGAACGGCTCGATGCACGCGGAGATCACGAACGCGGCGGGCACTGGCGCGACAGGCGCTCGGCGCGCAGTGAAGCAGTCGCCGCCGGCGCCTGCCCCTCTGCCTCCTCCGCCCGCGCCGCAGGGGCCGGAGGCAGTCTGCCGCGCGATCTGGCGCGAGGAGCTCGAGCGTGAGATCGATCCTGACGGCTTGGCGGATTGCGTCGCGCAGCTCCGCGGGGGGCGGTCCGCGGAGGAGGTCCGCGCCGGTGTCCGCCAGTCGCCGGAGTATGCCGAGGTGCAGAAGCGGAAGCGCGAGCAGCCGGCGCCGGCGCCGACGCCGCGGGACGAGATCGCGGGCCGCATCCGCGCGGAGGGGCGCCTGTTCAGGAACGACGCTGGGGCCTTCCGGCCGCGCTTCGTGTCGGCGCTCACCGCCCTCGCGAAGCGCGGCCAGGTGTCGGCGTATCTCGAGTGGGCCGCGCGGAGCGGGTTCAACGGGATCCGGGTGTTCGCAGGGCACCTCTCGTGGGCGGGCCAGACGGCCGCCGGCGCGCTCGACCGCCTGCCGGGGCTCCTCACGATGGCGCGCGCCCACGGCCTGTACGTGGAGGTCACCGCGCTGACGGACACGCGCGAGGGCGGCTACGACCTCCGGGCGCACGTCCGCCGCTGCGCCGAGATCGTCAAGAGCCACGATCACGCGATCCTCGAGATCGCCAACGAGCCGTATCACCCGACGCAGGTCGGCGAGCTCCATGACCACGCGACGCTGCTGCGGCTCCACCAGGAGATCGTGGCGCCGCTCGGCGTGACGTGCGCGCTCGGAGCCCCGGACACCGACGAACCGGAGCCGGGCCATCCCGTCGCGGATTACGTGACGCTCCACCTCGATCGCGGCCGTGATCCCTGGAACATGGTGCGCCGCGTGCGCGAGCTCGAGATGGCCAGCGGCGGCCTCAATCGGCCGGTGCTGAACAACGAGCCGATCGGCGCCGACGAGACGCCGTCGCGCGGCCGGCGCGAATCGGATCCCGCCATCTTCTTCACGATGGGCGTCCTCGAGCGGATCTTCGAGACGGGGGGCGTGCACCACTCGCAGGCGGGGCTGCACTGCGACCTGCCGGGTCCGGTGCAGCGCGCGTGCGCCGAGGCGTATGTCCGCGGCGCGACGCTGATCCCGACGGCGGCCCGGCTGGCGTTCCACAACGCCAGGCGCCCCGAGGCGGCCGAGGGGTTCATCGTGGCCGCGAATCTCCCGGGGGATGGCGTCCAGCACACGATCATCCGCGCCTTCACCGGCGTCGCTGGCGACCGCGGCTGGACCGTCCTGGTCGGCCTCACGGGGGATCCGCAGGTCGAATGGCGTCAGGGCTGGCGGCGCGTCCGCACGGTCGCGGAGATGCCGGGCGTCCAGGTGATCGAGATCGCACGGTAGGAGGAGAGGGCAGGATGCCGCGCTATCTGGCGATCGCCGGGACGCACGGGTCGCGCCGACGCCTGGACTGGGATCACCCGCGGTCGGCGTTCGCCGACTTCCTCCGCGCTCGCGGTCTCGAGCCGCTCGAGGAGGACGAGCGCCGGCGCTACGCGTGGTCGACAGTTCTGGACGGGATCGACGGCCGCGACGACACGTGGGATGCGGCAGGCCGTGCGCTCTATCACTACCTGGTGCCGCCCCTCGGTATCGGAGGTCCCGCGATTCCTCCGCGCGAGACGTTCATCGTCGCGCACTCGCACGCCGGCCAGGTGGTCGCGTTCGCCTGCGGCGTCTACGGCTTAGAGGTGGAGGGGCTGGTCACGGTCGGCACGCCGGTCCGCGGCGGGCGGATGACGGAGGTCTACGCGGCCGCGGCGCCGCGCATCCGGCGCCACCTGCACCTGCACAGCCGGCGCGACTGGTGGCAGGTTGTCGGGTCGCTGTTCGACGGCCGCTGGGGCATCCATCGGGAGCACCCGCACGCCGACAACCAGGAGATGCCGAAGGGGCACGGCGACGTCCTCCGCGATCCCGGGCTCTTCGCTCTCTGGGTCTCGAGAGGGTGGATCTCCTACTTGCAGCCGGAGGTGGCTGGTGTCGGCTGAGCAGAAAGGTGATGTCCCTGGAGGTGTGGCGCTCCAGGCGCCGCCGGCGGAGCACTACGGGCGGATCAGCCAAGCCGTCGACGCGTTCGCGCAGACGCTTGCGCCTGAGCAGCGCGGCGGCGCCGTCGGGATCGCCACGACGAAGGGGGTGAACCTCGCGATCGTCCAGCGCGTGGGCGGCCGCAGCGCGATCGTCGGGTGGGTCGGCAAGTCGTGGGGGGAGCCGATCGAGGGCGGTCTCGCCTGGAAGCTCCGCTGGTAGCGTGCCCCTGGTGTCAGACACCGGGCTCGCTCGAGCGCATCGGCGGTATCTGCTTCTGCTGGTGCTGCGCGAAGACGGTTATTGAGGTTGGCGGCTCGCCGGCGCACCCTGGGACCCACGGGTTTGCTCCGCCTGTGGGGGTGTGGCCGGCGACCGCCAGCGATGTGCAGACGTCTGCACGCCCTACGCGGCGTGAGCGAGGGCGCTCTGGACGCCGCGCATCCACCTGATCACAGCGGGCAGTTCAAACATCGACCTGGTGGGCCCACCCAATCGAACTGACGGGCAGCACGTCCACCGCCGGCACCAGGCTCGATCCGAAGGGTCGACCTCGGCGACTCGCGCCATGTCATGCGGCGGCTCGTCACGCGCGCTGCGACGGCGGGCTGCACGCAGTCGCGGACCCCTTATGTCTCTTCGCTGGTTTCCGCCTCGATTTCTGCCTCGAGCGCCTCGGCAGCTTTCAGGATCTCCGGCAGTGTTTCTCGGACCGTCTCGATCTTCGCGGCGAAGGTCTTCAGATTACCCGAGAGTAGTTTCACTGCCTCGCGGCGCTGAGCGTCGCTGAGGGCGCCGGTGGGCCCTCCGCTCCGCAGCCTTTCGAGCTGCGCCTGGGTGCGGGTGAGCGACCGGAGGAGCCCCTCGAGTTCCGCGAGGAGATCGACATGGTAGACGGCCATCACCTGTACGTGATCGCCGCTCGGCTCGGGTGAGGCGTCGCTGGGGGACCGATCGGACTTCTTTCGCTTTGCGGTCATGCTCGCTCGTCTGGGACATCAGAGCGTAGCAGCATTTGTGCCTGCACAAATCCTAAAAATGTCGTCCTCGGCAGCGACGCGGTGACGGGCGCGTGGCCGTCGGCCCTCTGGAAACTCATCCGTCGCGAGAGATGCCGGTGTGCGCAGGCGCCCTCCGCGCGGGGGGGAGGTCCGCCCGGAACTGCGCGACCCGCTCTCCACAAGATCGACTGATTACCGCTCACGTCTGTCGACTTGCACGCCGTCGTCACGCCGCACGCAGGCGTCACAGAGGAGGCAGGAGATGGCACGTCACACCCACCCCTTCGGCGTTCGATTGCTCCTCGTTCTGGCACTGTTCGCGTGGACCGCGCGTCCGGCGGCTGCGGATCCCGTCGCCGTGACCAGCGGTTTCCTGAATGTCTACTGGGACGGGTGTTGTGCAGGCTTCCAGATGACGGGCGAGGGCTTCTCCATGGGCGTGGAAAGCAACTTCCACATCAGCCACCAGATTGGCACCCTGCAGGTCGGCACGATGGCTGATCCCAATCTCAACGCGGCGATCTCTGGACGTGGTGGTGCCACGGTCAACGGCGAGCGCGTCCGCAATCCCGCCGATCCGCATGGCGCCGACTTCATCTATTTCGGCGGGAACCTCTTCTTCGACGCAGAGCCGTTTCTCGTCGTCGACGCCGATCCAAGCTCCCTCTTTGCCGAGTTTGCGACGCGTTTCCGCATGAGCGGTACGCTTTTCGGCTATGCGACGTTCGACCGGACGGGCACGCCGCTCTTTGCGGTGGACCTCACCGGCCAGGGGACGACGCGGCTGACCACGATGCGCCGCTTCGAGGCTGGCGATCCGAACTTCACCTCCTTCTACGCGAATCAGCTGTTCCTGTTCGAGCCTGCTGACGAAGCGCCCGTCCCCGAGCCGACCTCGATGCTGCTCCTTGGCAGCGGCCTCGCAGGCCTGGCGATTCGGCGCAGGCGTGCCGCGCGGGGCAGCCGGCAACGCGACTGTGCAGACGCCTGCGGCGACTAGCGGCCGCGGCCACGCGGCAGCACACGCACGAACGCCGAACCCGATGCGCGGTCGGCATTCGGAGTTCGGCGTTCGGTCGTTCAGCGTTCGAGACTGGAAATTCGAGATGTTCTACGTGCGCCCTTCGAGGAACGCGCGCAGCTTGCGCGACCGCGACGGGTGCCGCAGCTTCCGCAGTGCCTTCGCCTCGATCTGACGGATGCGCTCCCGCGTCACGGCGAAGCTCTGACCGACCTCCTCGAGCGTGTGCTCGCTGCCGTCGCCCACGCCGAACCGCATCTTGATCACCTTCTCTTCGCGCGGTGTCAGCGTCTTGAGCACCGAGTCGGTCTGTTCCTTCAGGTTCAGGTTGATCACCGCGTCCGAGGGTGACACCACCTGGCGATCCTCGATGAAATCGCCAAGATGCGAATCTTCCTCTTCGCCGATCGGCGTCTCGAGCGAGATCGGCTCCTGCGCGATCTTCAGCACCTTCCGGACCTTCGCGACCGGGATGTCCATCCGCTTGGCGATCTCCTCCGAGGTGGGCTCGCGCCCGAGCTCCTGCACCAGCGCGCGCGACGTGCGAATGAGCTTGTTGATCGTCTCGATCATGTGGACCGGGATGCGGATCGTCCGGGCCTGGTCGGCGATCGCCCGCGTGATCGCCTGCCGGATCCACCACGTCGCGTACGTCGAGAACTTGTAGCCGCGGCGGTACTCGAACTTGTCGACCGCCTTCATCAGGCCGATGTTGCCTTCCTGGATCAGGTCGAGGAACTGCAGGCCGCGGTTGGTGTACTTCTTCGCGATCGAAACCACGAGCCGCAGGTTCGCCTCGACGAGCTCCTTCTTCGCCTGCTCGGCCTGGGCCTCCCCCTTCATGATCGTCTCGAGCGTGTGCATCAGGCGCTCGGGGGTTTCGTCCATCTCGTCGGCCGTGGCCTTCATCTGGACCTTGAGCTCCTTCTGCCGCTTCAGAAGGGCCTTCTTCTCTTCTTCCTTGAGCCGGCTCTTCTTGCCCGTTTTCGGGTTCACCTGGCGCTCGATCTGATCGACCTCGCGCTTGAGGCGCATCACCGACTCGACGTTCTCCTTCATCAGGTCGATCAGCCGGCGCTTCACGACCTCGGTGAACTCGATCCGGCGGATCAGCCGCGACAGCTCGACGCGCGCCCGCAGCGCTTCCCAGCGCACCTTGCGGTACTTCCGCTTCTCGCGCGTGGTCGTCCCCTTCGGCGTCTTCTCCAGCTTCTCCTTCGCCTTCTCGACGTTCACCCACGCCTTGCGAACCTCTTCGATCTGCTTGAGGATCTGCCGCTTGCGATGCTCGATCTTCTCGTCGGTGATCTCTTCGTCGTTGAAGATGACGAGCTCGCGGACGCTGCGCTCGTCGGCCTTCAGCTCGTCGCCCATCTGCATGATGGCGCGGGCGATCGTCGGCGTGCGGGAGATCGACTTGATGACGGCGAGCTTGCCGCGCTCGATGCGCTTGGCGATCTCGACCTCCCCCTCGCGCGTGAGCAGGGGGACGGTGCCCATCTCACGCAGGTACATGCGCACGGGGTCGTTCGTCTTGTCGAGGGCGCCGGGCGTGAGATCGAGCTCGATCTCCTCGGCCCCTTCACCGGTGCGATCGAGCAGCTTGTCTTCCCGGTACGTCTTCTCCGAGTCGACGACCTCGATGCCGGCGCTGCCGAACGTGCTGAACAGGTCGTCGAGCTCGTCGGACGACGTGATGTCGGCCGGCAGCATCTCGTTGACCTCGTCGTACAGCAGGTAGCCCTTTTCCTTCCCGATCGCGATGAGCTGCCTCACCTCGTCGTACTTTTCTTCGATCGACAACGCCATTTCCTCTCCGTTAGTAGCGCTCGCGGCCGCCGCTTCGCGGCGGTTCCCTCCGGCCGCTCGCTTCGGCTCGCTTCACTCGCTCGCCGCTCCGCTCAGCACGACCCTGAGACCTGTCGCGCGCGGCTCTCAGGCTCCCTTGCGGAAGCTCCCGGCGCCCGGGTGGATCTCCGCGCCCAGTTCCTCGATCCGCCGCATCACGTCACTCTTCTGCGCCAGCAGGGCCACGATACCCTCGTCGCTGCCGGTGCCGCCGCGCTCCTGGAGCGCGTCGATGGCGCGCTGCACCTCGGCCCGCTCGCGGTCCAGGCGCCGCAGCTTCAGCGTCCGTACGCAGTCGGCCGCATCGGCCGGCGGCTTCGACGGCCGGGCGAGCTCCTCGATCAGCTGCGCCTCACCTCTACTTAGACGCTCGATGAGCGTCGATGGCAGTGACTCCGGTGGTAGCCCCTGCAGAGACCGCGCCTGTTGCAGGATGGCCTGCGACGCCAGCCCCGCGAGATCCGCCTCGTCGAGCACGAGGAGCGCCTCCATGCCGGCCGCCGGCTCGTGCATCAGGGCCCAGATCAGGCCCTTTTCGGCCGGCTTCACCTGGGTGACGACCGGGAGTCGACGCTCCTCGAGGGTGGTCTGCTTCTGCACCGCCGCCTTGCGGATCTCCGCTCGCACCACCTCTTCGGTAATTCGCGCCTTGTGCGCCAGCCTGTCGGCGAACTGATCGCGCTGGGCCGCGTCCGGGATGCGCGCCGCGACGGTCAGCATGCGGCCGAGAAAGGCCCGCCGGCTCTCGTCGTTGTTGAAATCGTGGTCGGCTGCCGTCCGGTCGAGCAGGTATTCCAGGTATGGCCGCGAACTGCGCAGTTTTTCCTGGTACGCCGCCCCTCCCTGCTTCCGGATGAAATTATCGGGGTCATCGCCCGCCGGCAGCATGGCCACGTTCACCTGGAATCCTTCGGTGACCAGCAGTTCCGACGTCCGGGCCGCGGCCCCCTGGCCCGCCACGTCGGGATCGAAACTCAGGACGACTTTTGCGGCAAACCGTTTCAGCAGCCGCGCCTGCCAGGGGGTCAACGCCGTCCCGGACGAGGCGACGACGTTCGTGATGCCCGCCTGATAGGCCTGGGCCCAGTCGAAGTACCCCTCGACCATGACGGCATGCTTCGTCCGGCTGATCGCCGTCTTGCTCAGATGCAGCCCGTACAGCGTCTTCCCCTTCACGTAGATCGGTGTCTCGGGGGAGTTCAGGTACTTCGGCTGCTGGCCGGCCTCCATCGCACGTCCCCCGAACGCGACGATCGCCCCGTTGTCGCGGTGGATCGGGATCATCACGCGCGTCCGGAAGCGGTCGACGATCGTACCCTCGTCGCGCTGCAGGACGAGGCCGCTCCGCACCAGCAGGGCAAGCGTGAAGCCGGCCTTCAGCAGGTGGTTCTTCAGGCCATCGCGGGTGGCCGGGGCGTAGCCGATCCCCTGGCGGTCGATCATCTCCGCCGTGATGCCGCGCTCGGCCAGCAGCCGCCTGGCCGCCGCGCCCGCCGGCCCCGCCAGCTGCTCGCGGAACCATGCCGCCGCGAGCTCGTGCGCCTTCAGGAGCGCCTCCCGGTCGCGGCTCGCTTCGGCATCCTGCGGCGCACCCTCCGGTTCGGGCACCTGCAGCCCGAACCGCCCGGCGAGCTGCCGCACGGCTTCGGGGAAGGGGATCTTGTCGTAGAGCTCGATGAACTTGATCACGTCGCCGCCGACGCCGCATCCGAAGCACTTGAAGTAGCCCTTGTCGCCGTGGACGTTGAACGAGGGCGTCTTCTCTCCGTGAAACGGACACAGTCCTTTCCACGACGTCCCCGCGCGCCGCAGCGGCACGCGCTCCTGCACCACCTGCACGATGTCGGCGTGCGACTTCAGGTCGTCGATGAAGGATGCGGGGAAGAGCGCCATGGGTGCCGCTAGTCCTTCAGCTCCACGATCGTCGCGCCGCCGGCGCCCTGGTTCTCCGGAGCGGGGCCGAAGCTGGCGACGATCGGGTGCGTCTTCAGAAAGTCGCCGACGGCCCGTCGCAGCTGTCCCGTGCCGTAGCCGTGCACGATCCGCAGCGTCCTCGTCTCCGTCACCAGGGCGTCGTCCAGGAATTTCTCGAGCCGCGTGAGCGCCTCGTCGACGTTGTTGCCGATCAGGTTCAGCTCCGTCAGCGTACCGGTTCGCGGCTGGAGATCCACGTTCACGCGTACTCGGGGCGGCTGTGGCGCCGCGGCGGCCGGTGCGGCCACGCGCAGCTCCGAGAGCTTCGCCCGCAGCCGCTTGCCGCGGACGTCCACTTCCGCCGACCCGTCGTGGATCGACTGCACGGTCCCTTCAAGGCCCAGGGCACCGACGCTGACCCGATCGCCCACGGCGACGGGTCGCGTCGGCGCCGGGGCGGACGCGACCCGCGTATCGGCGGCGCCTCCCGCCCGGAGCCTTTCACCGATCGCGTCGATCGCGGCACGCGCCTCTGCGCGGGCGGCGCCGGTCTGACCCGTGGGGATCAGGCGTGCGCGGCGGTCGGCGTCGAGCGCCATCCGCTCGGTCTTGGCCTTGACGGTTTCCACCACCGAGTCGATCGCGCGGCGCGCCTCGCGGAGGCGCTCCTCGATCTTCTCGTCCAGGCGCCGCTTGAACGTCTCCTCGCGGTGGCGGAGCTCGTGCTCGCGCGCCTGCAGCTTCGCCGCGGTCTCCTCGAGCGTGCGGCGTTCGCGGGCCGCCAGCCGCCGCTCGTGTTCGAGCGCCTGCACGTCCTTTTCGATCCGCGCGAGGTGCTCGGCGAGCTGCGTTTCACGCTGGCTTCGATGCGCCCGAGCCTCGTCGATGATGGACTGCGGCATCCCGAGACGCGTCGCGATCTCGAGCGCGAGGCTGCTGCCGGGGGAGCCGTAGTTCAACCGATACGTGGGGGCGAACGTCTGCGGATCGAAGCCGAAGCCGGCCGGCACCACACCTTCGGTGGTCGACGCATAGGTTTTCAGCGAGTCGTAGTGCGTCGTGGCGATCACCATCGCGCCGCGCCTGCGGAAGTGATCGATCATCGCCATCGCCAGCGCGCCCCCTTCGACCGGGTCCGTGCCCGCACCCGCCTCGTCGAGCAGCACGAGCGCCGGCAGCTCGAGCGCGGCGTTCATCTCCACGATGTTGCGGATGTGCGACGAGAACGTGCTCAGGTTCGCCGCGATCGATTGTTCGTCGCCGATGTCGGCGAAGACGCAGCGGAAGACCGGCACCTGCGACCCTTCGGCGGCCGGGATGAGCAGGCCCGCCTGCGCCATCAGCGACAGCAGTCCCGCGGTCTTGAGCGCCACCGTCTTGCCGCCGGTGTTGGGGCCGGTGATCACGAGCACGGTCACTGGCGGGATCAGCAGGATGTCGACGGGCACCGGAGCCTTCTCGGCGATGGGCTTCCCGTCGGCGTCCGGTGCACCCGCCATCTCCAGTCGGCGCCGGACGGCGGGGATGAGCAGCGGGTGGCGCCCGGCGCGGATCTCGAGCCGGCCATCGCCGGCGATCTCCGGCCGTATGCCGTCCATCGCGATCGACAGCTGCGCACGTGCCTGCAGCAGGTCGAACTGGGTGGCGGCATTCAGGGTCGCCTCGAGATCGCCGGCGCGGCGGCGGAAGGCATCCGAGAGGGCGAGCAGGATGCGGTGGACTTCCTGCTGCTCCTGCTGCTCAAGCGCGACGATGTCGTTGTTGATCTCGACGGTGCTGAGCGGTTCGAGGTAGAGGCTCGCGCCCGTGCCGGAACTGCCATGCACGATGCCCGGGATCGCCGACCGGTGCTCGGCGCGCACCACCAGCACGTACCGGCCGTTCCGGTCGGTCACGATCTGCTGCTGCAGGTACTTCGACGTGTCCTTTCCCCGCAGGTACGACTCGAGCGTACCGCGCAGCCGCGCGCGCTGCTTCCGCAGGCGATCACGGTTGCCCCGCAGTTCCGGGCTCGCGTCGTCGACCACCTCGCCGCCGGGATCGATCTTGCGGCGGACGTCGGTGATCTCCGGCTGGAAGGACGCGGTCGTGTCGGCGATCCTTCGCAGGATGGGAAACGCGGCTCGCGCACGTCGAACCGAGGCTGCGGTGGCTTCCACCGACGACAGGAAGGCGGTGAGGGCGAGCAGCTGTGCGGGTTCGAGCGCCCGCCCTTCGACGGCTGCGGCGGCGAGCACCGCCTCGAGGTCGTCCGGCGCCTGGAGCCCGATCTGGTTGTCGGCGAGAAAGCGGACCGTCTCGGCGGTGGCATCGAGGGCGTGCGCGACGGCCTCACGATCCACGAACGGCCGCATGGCCGCGGCCAGCGACCGGCCGGTCGGCGTCTGCGCCAAGCCGCTGACAGCGTGGACGATCCGATCGAATTCGAGGGCCCGCAGGGCGCCGGGGTACATCGCTATTCGGGGGTGAATGACCGCTGATAGGGCAATCGCTAACTATAGCCCAGCAGCAGGGTTGCGGCAACCCTGCGACTCGCTCAGGGCAGGCCCTTCGACTCCCCCCAGAGCAGTCGAGGGTCGCTCAGGGCACGCCCTTCGACTCGCTCGGTGGGTGTCCCTCTGGCGACGCCACGGGGCTTCAGTCCAGGTGGTTGATCGAACTGGCGATCGCGGCGGCACCGAAGCCGTTGTCGATGTTGACGACCGACACGCCGGTGGCGCAGCTGTTCAGCATCGCCAGCAGGGCCGTGATCCCGCCGAGGCTCGCGCCGTAGCCGATGCTGGTCGGCACCGCGATGACCGGCACGTCGACGAGGCCGCCGACGACGCTCGGCAGCGCGCCTTCCATGCCGGCGACGACGATCACGGCCCGGGCCGAGGTGAGGCGATCGTGGACCGCCAGAATCCGGTGGAGGCCGGCGACGCCGACGTCGTACAGCCGGTCGACGTCGTTTCCCATGATCTCGAGGCAGGCGACTGCCTCTTCCGCCACCGGCAGGTCCGCCGTCCCGGCCGCCGCCACCGCGACGACCCCCCGCCCCCGCGGCACCTCGGCGACGCGGAGGGTGATCGTCCGTGCCATTGCGCTGAACTGCGCCTCAGGCAGCATCTGCCGGACCGCCGCGTAGGCCTCCGGGGTCGTGCGGGTCACCAGCAGGTTGTGCCCAGCGGCGACGATGCGCTGCGAGATCGCGGCGATCTGGTCGGGGAGTTTCCCCTGTCCGAAGACCACTTCGGGAAAGCCCTGACGGATGCTGCGGTGGTGGTCGACGCGCGCGAACCCGAGATCCTCAAAGGGGGCGTGGCGCAAGAATTGAAGGATGCGCGCGTGGGCAGACTCAGGTGTAAGGCCCCCCGCCTTCACCTGGTCGAGGAGCTCGCGCAGCTGCAGCCGTGTCATCGCGGCAAGTCCTTGCAGCGCGTTGACTTGTGTCCGAGCTCGACAGTAACATGGCCGGTTGTGCGCTGTGACGGAATCATCAATTTATGACGTCGACTGAGACACTGATACTCGTTCTCTACTTCTTCGTGCTCAGCATCCTGGCGATCTACGGCTGGCACCGCTACTACCTTGTGTATCTTTACATGAAGAACAAGGACAAGGCGCCTGCCCCGCTGCCGCCGCTGACGGACCTCCCGCCCGTCACGATCCAGCTCCCCATCTACAACGAGATGTACGTCGCCGACCGCCTGATTGGCGCCGTGTGCGAGATCGACTATCCGCGGGAGTTGCTCGAGATTCAGGTGCTGGACGACTCCACCGACGAGACGCGCGACATCGCGGAACTCGCCGTGCGCCGGTACGCGGCGAAGGGCTTCGACATCAAGTACCTGCACCGCGTCGACCGGACCGGCTTCAAGGCCGGTGCGCTCGATGCGGGGCTGAAGCAGGCGAAGGGGCAGTTCGTCGCGATTTTCGACGCCGACTTCATTCCGCCGCGCGACTTCCTGATGCGCACGCTGCCGTACTTCGCCACCGACCCGAAGGTCGGAATGGTGCAGGCGCGCTGGGGGCACATCAACGCCGATTACTCGCTGCTCACGAAGATCCAGTCCATCCTGCTCGATGCCCATTTCGTGCTGGAGCACGGTGGCCGCAATCGTGCGGGGTGCTTCTTCAACTTCAACGGCACGGCGGGGATCTGGCGGCGCGAGGTCATCAATGACGCCGGCGGGTGGCAGCACGACACGCTCACCGAGGACCTCGATCTCAGCTACCGCGCGCAGTTGCGCGGCTGGCGGTTCATCTTCCTGCCCGACCTCGTGTCGCCGGCGGAAGTGCCCGTCGAGATGAACTCGTTCAAATCGCAGCAGCACCGCTGGGCGAAGGGCTCGATCCAGACCTGCCTCAAGCTGCTGCCGAAGATCCTGCGGTCGAAGCAGCCGCTGAAGGTCAAGGCGGAGGCGTTCTTCCACCTGTCGGCCAATTTCAATTACCTGCTGATGTCGCTGCTGTCGCTGCTCATGTTCCCCTCGATGTACGTGCGGTACACCATGGGGTGGACGGAGATGCTGCTGATCGACGTGCCGCTGTTTGCGGCGGCGACGATGTCGTTCTGCAACTTCTACATGGTGTCGCAGCGCGAGCTGCATGCCGACTGGAAGTCGCGCCTGAAGTACCTGCCGTTTCTGATGTCCATCGGCATCGGCCTGTGCGTCAACAACACGCGGGCTGTCTTCGAGGCGATGTTCGGCAGGCAGAGCGAATTCGCGCGCACGCCGAAGTACGGCATCGAGCGCGAGAGCGACGAGTGGGTGGGCAAGAAGTACCACCAGTCGGTCGGCCTCCAGCCGATGATCGAGCTGGCGCTCGGCCTGTACTTCAGCGCCACCGTGTTCTACGCGCTGGTGAACGGGATCTACGGCACGCTGCCCTTCCTGATGCTGTTCCAGGTCGGGTTCCTGTATTGCGGCCTCCTGTCGATCACCCAGCAGTTCACCGGTGAGAACCTGGTGCTCAAGACGCCGGAAGTCGCGAAGTAGGCGGGCAGCGGCAACGCCAAACTCCAAAACTCCAAACTCCAAACGCACACCCCAGACGCCCGGCCCCGACGGCGGGCGTCCGGGGTTTGGAGTGTGTCGTTTGAGATCGGGTGTCATCACCGGTCAGCCTCAGCTAACATCTCCTTATGTCGACAGAAGCGAAGCCGAAGGCCGGTCTTGAAGACGTCGTCGCCGCCACGTCCGGGATCTGTTACCTGGACGGCAGCCGCGGCGTGCTGGCGTATTACGGATACGACATCCACGACCTGGCGCGCGGCGCTTCGTTCGAAGAAGTCTGTTACCTGCTCTGGCACGGCCGGCTGCCGAACCGCGCCGAGCTCGGCGACCTGCAGTCGCAGCTCGCGGCCGAGCGGCCGCTCCAGGAACCGATCCTCCGGCTGATGAAGCAGTTGCCGGCGGTGGACGGCATGGACATGCTGCGGACGCTCACCTCGGCCCTCGGCCAGTACGATCCGCAGGCGAACGACAACTCCCCCCAGGCGAACTACCGCAAGGCCGTCCGCCTGACGGCGCAGATCGCGAGCCTCGTCGCGACGTACGGCCGGATGAAGGCCGGAGGCGGCCCGATCCACCCGGATCCCGCGCTGGGCCATGCCGCCAATTTCCTTTACATGCTGACGGGTGAGCGCCCCGGCACGCTCGCCGCGCGGGCGTTCGACATCGCGCTCGTGCTGCACGCGGACCACGAGCTCAACGCCTCGACGTTCGCCGGACGCGTCGCGGCCGCGACACTGACGGACCTCTATTCCGCCATCGTCGGCGCCATCGGGACGCTGAAGGGACCGCTGCACGGCGGCGCGAACGCCGAGGTGATGAAGCTGCTGATCGACATCGGGCAGGACGCGTCCCCCGAGAAGATCGACCAGGCGGTCCGCGACCGGCTCGCGCGCAAGGTGAAGATTCCCGGCTTCGGCCATCGCGTCTACCGCACCGAGGATCCGCGTGCGACACACCTGCGGCGGATGTCGAAGGAGCTCGGCGAAAAGGCCGGCAACACGAAGTGGTTCGAGATGTCGCGCCGCATCGAGGCGCTCGTCACCGGCGAAAAGAAGCTGTATCCGAACGTGGACTTCTACTCGGCGTCCACGTACTACACGCTCGGCATCGACATCGATCTGTACACGCCCATCTTCGCGGTCAGCCGCATCTCGGGGTGGACGGCGCACTGCCTGGAGCAGTACGCGAACAACCGCCTCATCCGCCCTCGCACCGACTACATCGGACCGCAGTACCCGCAGACGTTCCTTCCTCTCGACCAGCGCTAGTCGGGCGCCCATACAGGCCGGCCCGGAGGAACTCGATCCGCTTCCAGGCGCTGCGCGCAGAACGGCACCGGTTTTCGGCGCCTCGGCGGGGAAGGCCGGCTCGGCGCACCGGCTATAATTGAGGTTTCTCGACCTCATGGACCAGCAGTACATCCGCAATTTCTCCGTCATCGCGCACATCGATCACGGCAAGTCGACGCTCGCGGACCGCTTCCTCGAGATGACGGGCGCGCTTCAGGCCCGGGAGATGGAAGCCCAGGTGCTCGACAGCATGGATCTCGAGCGGGAGCGCGGCATCACGATCAAGGCCCACGCCGTGCGGCTCACCTATACGGCCGACGACGGGAACACCTACGTCCTGAACCTGATCGATACCCCCGGGCACGTGGACTTCTCCTACGAGGTGACGCGCTCGCTGGCGGCCTGCGAAGGGGCGCTCCTGCTCGTCGACGCGTCACAGGGGGTCGAGGCGCAGACGCTCGCGAACGCCTACCTGGCGGTCGACAACGGCCTGGAGATCATCCCCGTCATCAACAAGATCGATCTGCCCGGCGCGCAGCCGGACGAGGCGAAGCGGCAGATCGAGGAGATCGTCGGTCTCGACGCCGAGGGGGCCATCCTCGCCAGCGCCAAGGAGGGGACGGGCGTTCACGAGATCCTCGAGGCGATCGTCCACCGCCTGCCGCCGCCCAAGGGGCAGCCGGACGCGCCGCTGAAGGCGCTCATCTTCGACTCGTGGTACGACGCCTACCGCGGCGTGATCATCCTCACGCGCGTGATCGACGGCACGGTACGCCCGGGCATGAAGATCCGCCTCATGGCCAAGGGGCAGGAGTACATCGTCGACCAGGTGGGCGTGTTCTCCCCGAAGCCGAACCCGGTCGCGGAGCTCGGCGTCGGCGAGGTCGGGTTCATCTTCGCGGGCATCAAGACGGTCACCGACGCGCAGATCGGCGACACGATCACCGAGGCGGCGCGCCCGACGACGGAGCCGTTTCCGGGTTTCAAAGAGAGCAAGCCGATGGTGTTCGCCGGCTTGTATCCGGTGGAGGGGAGCGAGTACCCGCAGCTCCGCGACGCGCTCGAGAAGCTGCGGCTGAACGACGCCTCGTTCTTCTTCGAGCCCGAGACGTCGGCGGCCCTCGGTTTCGGGTTCCGCTGCGGCTTCCTCGGGCTGCTCCACATGGAAATCGTGCAGGAGCGTCTCGAGCGTGAGTTCGACATGGACCTCGTCACGACCGCGCCGGGGGTTCTGTACCGGGTGACGACGACCGACGGCGAAGTCCACGAGATCGACAGCCCGTCGAAGCTCCCGGACCCGGGGCGGATCGAGAAGATCGAGGAGCCGATCATCACGGCGACCATGCTGACGCCCGCCGAGCACGTCGGCGCGATCCTGCAGCTCTGCCAGGAGAAGCGGGGCGTGCAGAAATCGATCGAGTACCTGAAGTCCGACCGCGTGCTCATCACGTACCTGCTGCCGTTCAACGAGGTCGTGATGGACTTCTACGACCGGCTGAAGACGATTTCGCGCGGCTACGCCTCGCTCGATTACCACGTCACCGGCTACCAGGAAGCGCCGCTGGTGAAGCTCGACATCCTCGTGAACGACGAGCCGGTGGACGCGCTGTCGGTGATCGTCCACAAGGACTCCGCGTACACGCGCGGCCGCGCGCTCGCCTCGAAGATGCGCGAGCTGATTCCGCGGCAGATGTTCGAGATCGCCATCCAGGCGGCGGTCGGCAGCCGCATCATCGCCCGCGAGAGCGTGAAGGCGCTCCGCAAGAACGTCCTCGCGAAGTGCTACGGCGGCGACATCAGCCGGAAGCGCAAGCTGCTCGAAAAGCAGAAGGAAGGCAAGAAGCGCATGAAGCGCGTCGGACGCGTCGAAATCCCGCAGGAGGCGTTCCTCGCGGTGCTGAAGGTCGGCACGGAATCGTAGCCGTGGCGAAGTTCCAGAAGTCCACGGCACGCGAGTACTTCGAGTCGATCGTCATCGCCGTCATCCTCGCGCTGTTCGTGCGGACCTGGGTCGTGCAGGCGTTCAAGATCCCCACCGGATCGATGGAGAACAACCTGCTGATCGGGGATCACCTGCTGGTGAACAAGTTCGTGTTCGGCCCCGAGCCGCTCGCCGTCGAGCGGTTCCTCCTGCCCGTACGCGACGTCCGCCGCGGCGATGTGGTCGTCTTCAAATACCCCGACGAGCCGGAGCGCGACTTCATCAAGCGCGTCATCGGCCTGCCGGGGGAGACGATCGAGCTGCGCAACAAGAAGGTGTTCGTCGACGGGCAGCCGCTCCAGGAGGACTACGTCCATTTCCTCGACGCCGGCCACGGCTCGTCCGAGGTGACGTCCTTCGACGTGCGGGAGCGCTACGGGCCCGTGCAGGTCCCCGCGGGCCAGTACTTCGTCATGGGGGACAACCGCGACAACTCGCAGGACAGCCGCTACTGGGGCTTCCTTCCCCGGCACTACATCAAGGGGAAGGCGCTGATGATCTACTGGTCCTACGAGGCGGGGCGTGAGGATTACGCCGATTCGGGCATCGGGGCGTCGGTCAGGCGCCTGTTCTCGGCCGTCACCCAGTTCTTCACGCGCACACGCTGGGAGCGGCTCTTCAGGCAGATCCATTGAAAACGCTGTTCAAGCTCGCGATCGCGCTGCTGGTGGTGCACGCGCTCGTCCGGTTCGTGCCGCCGTACTGGAACTTCACGCAGTTCCGCTCCGCCTTGAAGGAGCGGGCGACCGAGTGGCACCAGCAGTCGGACGCCGGCGTCGTGCAGGAGGTCGTTAACCTCGCCGCGCACTTCGACGTTCCGATCACCGCGGAGAACGTGCGGGTTCGCCGCGACGTCGATCACCTCTACATCGACGTCTCGTACAAGGCGCCGATCGAGTTCATCCCCGGCTCGAAGCACGACTGGAAGTTCGATGCGTCGATCGACGCCTGGACGCTGAAGCCGCCGGTGATTCCTAGGGCGCCTTAGCGAGCAGCGCCCCCGCCTCGCCGCGGACCCGGGTGACGTACTCGGCGTCCTTGAGGCTGCCGAGATTGATCTCGACATTCTGGTGCGCGCCGCGGAGCCCAGCCGCGAGCAGCCCGATCCCGACCTGTACGTCGCTGGCGGCGTTCGGGTTGCCGAGGCGCGCGATCCCAGACGCGGCGTCCAGCCCCTCCGCACAGAGACGCATGACGTCGAGCGGCGTTTCGGTGGCGGCGGTGAGCGCCTCCTGAATCGCGCGCGTCCGCATCGCTTTCTCCTCGTCGGTCCCCTTCGGCAGGCGGAACGCGGCGACGACCCCGTCGTACGACTCGCTGTCGCGATCGATCAGCTCCTCGAGCCGGCGCGCCAGCGCAGCGCACCGCTCGCCGGCTGCCAGCAGTTCGCCGGTCTCCTCCTCGCCGGCGGCCGCAGGGCGGGGCAGGCCCGCCACCATCGCGAGCAGCGACGCGCCGACCGCCCCGGCGAGGGCGGCGGGTCCGCCGCCGCCCGGCGTGGGCTCCGCCGATCTGAATGCCGCGAGAAGTTCCGTGAGTGGAAGTGCCGTGAGCTTCATGACGAGAGGATCTCCGCGCCGTGGACGAACGCCCCGCGCTTGACTACCGCGGCGATCGACGGAGCGCCCACGCGTATGAGGTTGATGGCATCGCCACGGACCAGCACGAAGTCCGCGAGCTTGCCCGGTTCGAGGCTGCCCCTGTCGCCGGCGACGTCCAGCGACCACGCGCCGTTGATCGTGCCGGCGACCAGCGCCTCCTCGAAGGTCATGTTCATCGCGAAGCAGGCCAGCGTCAGGGCGAAGGGCATCGACGGGGAAAATCCGCCGCCCGGATTCACATCCGTGGCGAGCGCGACCGGGACCCGCGCGGTGATCAAGGCGCGCGCCGGGGCGAAGCGGCCGAGCTTCAGGTAGAACGCGGCCGTCGGCAGCAGGGTCGCGACGACGCCAGCCTCCGCCATGGCCCGGATGCCCTCGTCGGGAACGAAGATCAGGTGGTCCGCCGAGCGGGCACCCACCCGTGCGGCCACGAGCGACCCTCCGCTCGCCCCGAGTTCGTCGGCATGGATCCTCGGCCGCAGGCCGTGGCGCATGCCCGCCTCCACGATCGTCGTGCTCTCTTCCGGCGTGAACACCCCGGTCTCGCAGAAGACGTCGCACCACGCCGCCAACCCTTCGCCCGCTGCGGCCGGGATCATGCGCTCCGCCACGAGTTCCACGTACTGCGCGCGCCTGTCGCGATACTCGCGCGGGATCTCGTGCGCGCCCATGAACGTCGGCACGACGTCGATCGGATGGGTGTCGTGGAGCCGGCGGATTGCGCGCAGCATCTTCAGCTCGGACTCGATCTCGAGGCCGTACCCGCTCTTGATCTCGCACGTGGTGGTGCCGCAGGCGAGCATCTCGTCGAGGCGCGGCCGCGTCTGCTCGACGAGCGCATCCTCTGAAGCTTCGCGCGTCGCGGCCACCGTCGAAACGATGCCGCCGCCGGCAGCCGCGATCTCGGCGTAGGTGGCTCCCGCGAGACGCCGGCGCAGTTCGTCCCTGCGATCACCGGCATACAGCGCGTGCGTGTGCGCGTCGACGAATCCCGGCGTGACACTGTAGCCGCTGGCGTCCACGATGCGAGCTCCCGGCAGCGCCCGCACCGCACGCTCCAGGTCGCGGTCCGGACCGACGAACACCAGGCGCTCGCCAAGGCAGGCGACCGAGCCGTCGACGATCGCCGACGGATCCCCCTGGAGGGCTCCCGCCCGCGGCGCCGGGCCCGCGCAGGTCAGTACGTGCCGCGCGCGGCGGACGATCAGATCGGCCTCGATCATCTCAGCGTGAGTTCTTCAGAACAGTCCTGCAAGGGCTGCGGCCCCGGGAGCGACGCGGCCGTGCGGGATCACCCGGCGGTGCCGTCGGCCTGACGGGGTCGGTGGAGATGGACCTCCCCCTCCTTCTGCTGTGCCTGATTCCGGATGAAATCGAGGGCGTGGTGGAGCGTCTGGATCGAGGCTTCGAGCGTCGCCTCGACACCGCGGCGGCGCAGCCGCAGCTCGTTGATGTCGCGCTCGATCTCCTCGAGACGCGCCTGGGCCTTCTGGAGCAGCAGGTCGGAGCGCCCCTGCGCCTCGCGCACGATCATCTTCGCCTCGTTGTGCGCCGCCTCCTTCATCTCGTCGGCGAGTCGCTGCGCGGTCATCAGGGTGTTGCGGAGGTTCGCCTCGCGCTCGCGGTGATCGGTCAGCAGCGCCTCCATCCGGGTGAGATCCTGCCGGAGGCGGTCGATCTCCCGCAGCGCGTGCTCGTAGTCATCCGCCGCCTCGGTCAGGAAGGCGACGACCTCGGTCTTGTCGTACCCGCGGAAGACGGTCTTGAACCGCTGCTGGCGCAGGTCGAGCGGCCCAATGCGCATGACCCGCCCCGGCGGGGGGGAGCCGGCATCGCCGGCGCTCGTGCTGCCTGGCACCGGCGCATCCGTTTTCTTCTGTTCGAACATACGTCGTCCCTTTCCCGGGCGCAGGCTCAGGGCCGGCTGCGGCTGCCGAAGATCGCCGTCCCGACCCGCACCATCGTCGACCCTTCTTCGATCGCTGCCTCGAAGTCGTGGCTCATGCCCATCGACAGGTGGCGCAGCGACTCGCGCGGCAGTCCTTCACCGATCCAGCGATCGCGCAGTTCCCGCAGCCGGACGAACCAGGGGCGCGTCTGTTCCTGGTCCTCGTGCCACGGCGGCAGCAGCATGAGCCCCGCAAGCTGCACCGCCCGCGCCTCGAGAGCCGCCTGGACGACGCGGCGTGCGGCGTCGGCGGGAGCGCCGAACTTCGTCGACTCGCCGGCGAGGTCGACCTGCACCAGCACCTGCGGCCGCGTTCCCTGGTCGGCCGCGGCCGCGTCGACACGTTCGAGCAGTTCGACGGAATCGATCGAGTGGATGCAGGCGAACGGCACGGCCGCCTTGCGGGCCTTGTTCGACTGCAGGTGGCCGATCAGGTGCCACCGTAGAGAGATGTCGGCCGTATCGCGGATCTTCTGCAGGGCCTCCTGGACCTTGTTCTCGCCGAACTCCAGCTGTCCGGCGGCGGCCGCGGCGCGGACGGCGTCGGCGCCGAAGGTCTTCGAGACGGCGACGAGCGTGACGTCGCGCGGATCGCGTCCGGCGCGGGCGGCGGCCGCCGCAATCCGCGCCCGGACGGCGTTCAGGTTGGCGGCGATGTCGGCCTGGAGCGGCACGGGTTCGCTCGAGCCTTGCCTGCGGCGTCGCCGAAGCGTCCTACTTGATGTACTGCTTCAGCGATTCGTAGAAGGTCTTTGCCTTCTCGGCATTGGGCCCGTTCGGCGCGATCTTCGTGTACGTGTCGAACTCCTTGGCGGCCTCGGGCAGCTTGCCCAGGTTCAGGTACGCCTGGCCGAGCATGAAATGCGCCTCGGCGTGCTTCTCGTTGGCCTGCACCGCGGCGGCGAACAGCTCCTGTGCCTTCTGGAAGTCGTTCGCGTTCCAGGCGATGACCCCCTGGTTGTAGAGGCTGTCGGCGTCCGCCGTGCCTCCGGCGGCGGCCGAGCGCTTCGCCGCTTCGGCGCTCATCGCCTGCGCCTCCTTGAACTTCTTCTGCGCGTTGTAGACGTTGGCGAGGCCGTTGTACGGATCCGCGGGGGTCGGGTCGAGCTCGATCGCCTTCTTGTAGGCCTCTTCGGCCTTGTCCCACTCCTGCTTGCGCGAGTAGATCGCGCCGAGGTTCGCGTAGCACTCCGCGCACTTCGGCACGGCGGTGATGACCTCGTTGAATTTCGCGATCGCCTCGTCGTACTTGCCGGCGTTGGTGAGGGTCGCCCCTTCGGCGAAGGCGGCCTTGATCGCCTCGACGCGCGCCGCTTCCTTCTTGGCGTCGGCAGCCGCTCCGCCCGAGGCGGCGGTGAGCACGAAATTCAGCTCCTTCGTGTCGAGGCCGACGCGCACGTCCAGGGCCTGCGACAGGTCTCCACGCTCGGCGGTCACCGTGTAGTTGCCGGGCGTCAGGCCGATCTGCCGGAACTCGCCCCTCGAGTCGGTCTTGGTCTCGAGCTTCTGGTTGGTGTCGACCGCGACGATCGTGATCTTCGCGCCGCTCACCGGCTTGTTCTGGGCGTCGACGACCTTGCCTTTGACCTGGCCCGACTGCGCGCTGGCGGGCGCCGCCCAGGCGGCGAGGGCGAGCACGAGCGCGCCGATGATCGAGGCGCGGCCGATGCGGATGGCTGTCATGGATCCTCCCTAACTGCTAGTAAACACGATTGATAGCGCATCCCAGTTTACACGATCCGGCTCGGCCGTGAGCTGCGCCGGCGCTACGGCTGCGGCGCAAGAAACCGTTCGATGTCGGTCAGGCGGTGCGTGACCGGCGCTCCGGGCAACGACGCCAGAAAGCGGCGCCCGTAACCCATCGTGCGGAGCCGCGGGTCGAGAATGGCCAGCACCCCGCGATCCTGCCGATGCCGGATGAGGCGGCCGAGTCCCTGCTGGAGCGTCAGGATCGCCAGCGGGATCTGGTACTCGCCGAAGGCGGATCCTCCCTCGGCATTGATCGCCTCGATGCGTGCGGCGGTGATCGGATCGCCCGGTGAGGCGAACGGGATCTTGTCGATGATCACGCAGCTCAGCGCCTCGCCGACCACGTCGACCCCCTGCCAGAAGCTGGCGGTGGCGAGCAGCACGGCATTCGGCGTGAGCTTGAACTCGCGGAGCAGTGCGGAGCGGGGTGCCTCTCCCTGGACAAGGATCGGATACGACAGCTCCGCGGCCGCGATCGCGCGCACCTCGCGGAGGTTGGCGTAGCTCGTGAAGAGCACGAACGCGCGTCCCTGCGTCCGCTTGACGATCTCGACGACTTCGCGGGCGGCAGCGGCGGCGAAGTCCCGCGAGCGAGGGTCCGGCATCCGCGGCGGCAGGTACAGGATCGCCTGGCGCGCGTAGTCGAATTCGGAGGCGAGCCGCACTTCGAGCGCGTCGCCGATGCCCAGCCGCCGCTTCACGTACTCGAACGAACCATCGACGGCGAGCGTCGCAGAGGTCAGCACCGTCGCCTTCATGCGATCGAGGAGCAGCTCGCGAACGATCTCCGACACGTCGATGGGGGCCGCGCGAAGGAACACGCCCCGCCCGCGCATCTCGAGGTAATAGACGAACGATGGATCGTCGGCACGCAGCAGGAAGTCGAGCTGCGTGCGCAGGTCGGCGGCCCTCCGCGCGAGCGCGAGCACATCTTCCGGCGCGTCCGGTACCTGCGACAGATCCCCTTCGATCTGCCGGAGCGCCATCGCGAGCGCCGCCCCCTCTTCGCCGACCCGGTCGAGCTGCTGCGGACGTACCCTGATCCGCGATTCCGTCCCCGGCAGGCCCCCGCCTGCCGACGAAGCGTCGAAACGCACCATCTGCAGGACGCCGAAGAAGTCCCGGGCGCAGTCGCGCACCTGCTCGAGGCTCTGCCGCACGGTCCCGTGCTGTGCCCCCTGGAGGAGCCCCGCGGCGAGCGCCCGGTCGACATCCCGCGCGAAGTCGTCCACACGGTAGTTGCTCACCGCCACGCCGAAGTACTGCGTCGCGACGTCCTCGAGCTGGTGCGCCTCGTCGAGGATGGCGTAGCTGCACGCAGGGATCACTTCGCCATACGCCCCCTGGCGCACGGCGGCATCGGCGCACAGCAGGTGGTGATTGACGATCACCAGATCCGACTCCGCGGCCCGCTGCCGCATCTTCGTGATGAAGCAGTCGTGGAACTGGGGGCACTCCGAGCCGATGCAGTTCTCGGCGCTCGCAGAGATGTCGGTCCAGAAGGGCAGGTCCTCCGGCAGGTCCTCGATCTCGGCGCGATCCCCTGTCTTCGTGTCCTCGCGCCACTCGTCGATGAGCCTGACGTAGTGCGCCTCGTCGTGGGAGTGGATCCCGGTGTCGCGGAAGTCCTCGAAGCGGTGCAGGCAGAGGTAGTTCCCCCGGCCCTTCATGTACGTCGCCGAGAAAGTCCGGCCGAGCGACGCCTGGAGGAGCGGGATGTCCTTGAAGAAGATCTGTTCCTGGAGGTTTTTTGTGCCCGTGGAGACGAGGACGCGCTGGCCGCTGAGAATCGCAGGAACGAGGTAGGCGAGCGTCTTGCCCGTGCCGGTGCCCGCCTCCGCGAGCAGGACGCCGCCGTCGGTGAACACCGTCGCGACAGCATCGGCCATCTGCAGCTGCGCGTCGCGCGCCTCGAATCCCGGCAGCGCCGCTGCGAGTGCGCCGCCAGAGGCGAACGTCCGCCGAACGGCCTCGTGCAGGTCCGCCGTCGGCGTGCCCGCCCGTCCCGCGTCTACTGTTCCGGGTACAGCGGGAACTTCCGGCACAGCTCCTCGACTTCGGCGCGCACCGCCCCCAGCACGCGGTCGTCCTCGGGCGAGCCGAGCGCCCGCGCGATGAGGTCGGCCATCGTGTCCATCTCGGCCTCGCGCATGCCGCGGCTCGTCACCGCCGGTGTGCCGATGCGGATCCCGCTCGCCACCATCGGCGGGTTCTGGTCGAACGGGATCGCGTTCTTGTTCACGGTGATGCCCGCCCGGCCGAGCGCCGCCTCGGCCACCTTGCCGGTCAGTCCTTTCGAGAACACGTCGACGAGCATCAGGTGATTGTCGGTGCCTCCGCTGACCAGCCTGAAGCCCGCGGCCGACAGATTGGCCGCGAGCCGCTGCGCGTTCGCGACGATCTGGTTCTGGTAGTCGGCGAACGCCGGCTCGAGCGCCTCCTTCAGGCAGACGGCCTTCGCGGCGATCACGTGCATCAGCGGTCCCCCCTGGATGCCCGGAAAGGCCGTGCGATCCAGGTCCTTCGCGTGCTGCGCGCGGCACAGCACCAGGCCCCCTCGCGGGCCCCGCAGCGTCTTGTGCGTCGTTGTCGTGACGAAGTCGGAGTGCGGCACCGGACTCGGGTGGATCTTCGCGGCCACGAGCCCGGCGATGTGCGCCATGTCCGTGACGACAGATGCGCCGACGGCACGTCCGACGCTGCCGATCCGCTCGAAATCGATCACGCGCGGGTAGGCGCTTGCGCCGATCATGATCATCTTCGGCTTGTGCTCGTGCGCGAGCCGCTCCAACTCCTCGTAGTCGATCCGCTCATCGTCCTGCCGGACGCCGTACGGCACGATCGTGTAGAGCTTGCCGGAGAAGTTCAGCGGATGGCCGTGGGTGAGATGCCCGCCGTGCGCGAGATTCATGCCGAGCACGGTGTCGCCCGGCTTCAGCAGCGTGAAGTACACGGCCATGTTCGCCTGCGCGCCGGAATGCGGCTGCACGTTGGCGTGCTCGGCCCCGAAGAGCTCCTTCGCGCGGGAGATCGCCAGCGACTCGGCAACGTCGACGAACTCGCATCCCCCGTAATAGCGCTTGCCCGGGTAGCCCTCCGCGTATTTGTTCGTCAGAACCGATCCCTGTGCCTCCATCACCGCCTGCGACACGAAGTTCTCCGACGCGATCAGTTCGAGTCCGGTGTTCTGGCGGTGACGCTCGTCGCGCAGCACGCGGGCGATGTCGGGGTCCGTCTGCGCGAGCGCGCGCCAGCGGGTGGGGGTGTCGGTCATCATCGTTCGTTCTCGATAGCTGAGATCTGATCCAGGCGACGCTGGTGGCGTCCGCCTTCGAAAGGAGTGTCGAGCCACAGCCGGAGGATCTCCTCCGCAAGCCCAGGCGCGACGATGCGGCCGCCCATGGCGAGCACGTTGGCGTCGTTGTGCTGGCGCGACATGCGGGCCGTGTAGAGGTCGTTGCAGAGGGCGGCGCGCACGCCGCGTACCTTGTTGGCCGCGATCTGTTCCCCCTGGCCGCTGCCGCCGAGCACGATGCCGCGATCGGCCCGCCCGGCCGCGACTTCACGGCCGACCCCGGCGCAGATTTCCGGGTAGTCGACGGAGGCTTCGCTGTGGGTGCCGCGATCGTCGACCTCGTGCCCCCATGCCCTGAGCGCCGCGACCACGTGCTGCTTGAGCACGTAACCTGCGTGATCGGCACCGACCGCGATGCGCATGGTGTGAAATTATAGCTGGGAGCGATGGGGGACGTCGTCGTCAGCAGGCGCGGAGAGGAACGGATCCACACGGGACACCCGTGGGTGTACCGCTCGGATGTGGCCGAGGCACGCGCGTCGGCCGGAGAGATCGTCCGCGTCGTCGGCCCGCGGGGACGGCCGCTGGGTGACGCGCTCTTCAGCGACCGCTCGGAGATCACCATCCGCATGCTGACGCGGGGCGACGTCCGCGCCGACGACGCCCTGCTGCGCCGCCGGCTCGAGCAGGCGATCGCGTTCCGGAAGTCCATCGCGATCGACGCCTCCGCGTACCGGCTCGTGCACGGCGAAGCGGACCTCCTGCCGTCCCTGGTCGTCGACCGCTACGGCGAGTACCTCGTCCTCCAGGCGCTGTCGCAGGGGATGGACCGGCTCCTCCCGCGGATCACCGCATGGCTGGTGGAATTGCTCCAGCCCGCGGGGATTCTTGCGCGAAACGATACGCGCGTGCGCCTCCTGGAGGGGCTGGAGCAGCGTGTCGACGTCCTGCACGGCGAGGTCCCGCCGGTCGTAGAGGTCACCGAGGGACGGGTGCGCTACGCGGTGGACCCGCACCGGGGACAGAAGACCGGCCTCTTCCTCGATCAGCGGGAGAATCGGGAGGCCGCGGCGCGGTACGCCTCTGGCCGCCTGCTGGATACCTTCAGCTACAACGGCGGGTTCGCGCTCGCGCTGGCGCCACGGTGCGCCGAGGTGATCGCGGTGGACATCTCCGAGGATGCCGTCGCGCGCATCCGCCTGAACGCGGAGCGGAACGCCCTCGCGAACATCCAGGCCCGCGCGATGAACGTCTTCGACGAACTGCGCGAGCTCGAGCGGCGCGGCGAGCCGTTCGACACGATCGTGCTGGATCCGCCGGCGTTCGCGAAGAACAAGGGTGCGGTGAAGAAGGCGCTCTCCGGGTACAAGGAGATCAACCTTCGCGCGCTGAAGCTGCTTCGGCCGGGCGGCTACCTCGTGACCTGCAGCTGCTCCTATCACGTGAGCGAGTCCGCGTTCGCGGACGTGATCGCCGACGCGGCGGCCGATGCGCGGGTGGACGTCGCCGTGGTCGAGAAGCGGATGCAGGGGCGGGATCATCCCGTGCTGATGACCGTCCCGGAGACGTACTACCTCAAGTGCTTCATCCTCCGGAAGCTCGCGTGATGTCGCGCGCCCGTGAGCCGGCGGCGCTCAGCCGGTCTGGACGGCCGCGAGCCGGTCAGCGAGGCTGTCGAACTGGTGCTCGCGCGCGACGTCAGCAGCGGTCTTCCCGTCGTCGCTGACGAGCGACGCGTCGGCGCCGTGGCGCAGCAGCAGCGCGACGAGGTCGTCGCGCCCGGATGCGGCCGCTCCCATGAGCGGCGTATAGCCGACCTGCTGCCGTGCGTTGACGTCCCCGCCGGCCTCGAGTATCGCCGTCACGGCTTCGAGGCTTCGCCCGGCCACGGCGGCGTGGAGCGGCTGGACCTTCAGCGGGTTCTGCGCGGCCGCGTGCACGTCGGCGCCGTGGCGCAGTAACAGCCGCACCGTCGAGGCGCGGCCGAAGAAAGCGGCCAGCCCCAGCGGGAGGTGGCCGTCGGGCGCAGGGGCGTTCACCGCCTGGCCGGCCCCAAGCGCCTGTGTGACGGCCGCATCGTATCCGAGCGCCGCCGCCTCCCAGATGCTCAGCGTGCCGGCCTCGGCGGCGAGGCGCTCGGCGTCGGCGTGGCGGCGGTGGTACAGCGCGTCGAGGATCGGGGACTGCGGGCCGGTCATGGGCGTTCCTCCATTAGTTAGGGACCCTAAGTAAATCTATACTGCTGCGGTGGCTGTCCGCGCAAGAAAAAACCCCCAGGCCGTCGAGCGCCTCGCCGAGGCGCTCCATGCCGCAGCGATCCATCTGCTCCGCCGGCTCCGGCGCGACGATCCCGCGAGCGGCCTCAGTCCGGCGCGGCTGTCGGCGCTGTCGGTGATCGTTTTCGGCGGGCCGCTCCGCGTGTCCGACCTTGCCCGGGCCGAACAGGTGCGGGTGCCGACGATGACCCCGATCGTGGCGGCCCTCGAGCAGGACGGGCTCGTGGCGCGGGAGGCCGATCCCGCCGATGCGCGGGCCTGGATCCTGCGCGCGACCGCGGCCGGACGGCGCGTGCTCGAAGAGGCGCGTGCGAGGCGCGTCGCCACCCTGGCCGCCGAGCTCCGCCGCCTGTCGCCGGCCGAGCGCGCCGTGCTCGCGGACGCGGCAGCGCTCCTCGAGGGCCTCTCGCGGCGGCGCGGCTGAGCGTCCAGCCGGCGCCGGCGCCCGCCTCGGGGTACGCGGCAGGGCCCCCTGCTATAGTGAGGGCCCAGGACTCCAGCACATGAGCACACGCACTCCCGTCTCTCCCCTTCAGCCGTCCGACTTCACCACCGCCTTTCCGGCGTCACGCAAGGTGTTCGTCGAGCGGTTCGGCGTGAGCGTCCCGATGCGCGAGATCTCGCTGAGCAACGGCGAATCGCTGCGCGTGTACGACAGCAGCGGTCCGCAGGGGCACGACGTGCGCGCCGGTCTGCCGAAACTGCGCGCCCCGTGGATCGCTCCGCGCCGGGGCAGCGACACGATCACGCAGCTGCAGCACGCCCGGAAGGGGATCGTGACCGAGGAGATGGCGTTCGTCGCCGTGCGGGAAGGATTCGACCCCGAGTTCGTCCGCTCGGAGGTGGCGCGCGGCCGCGCGATCATCCCGGCCAACGTGAACCACCCGGAGCTCGAGCCGATGATCATCGGCCGCAATTTCGCGGTGAAGATCAACGCGAACATCGGCAACTCGGCGGTCAGCTCCTCGATCGAGGAGGAGGTCGAGAAGCTCCGCTGGGCGACATTGTGGGGAGCCGATACCGTGATGGACCTGTCGACGGGACGGGACATCCACGAGACCCGCGAATGGATCCTGCGGAATGCGCCGGTGCCGATCGGCACCGTCCCGATCTACCAGGCGCTCGAGAAGGTGGGCGGCCGCCCGGAGGATCTCACCTGGGAGATCTACCGCGACACGCTCATCGAACAGGCCGAGCAGGGGGTGGACTACTTCACCGTCCACGCCGGCGTCCTGCTGCGCTACATCCCGATGACGGCGCGACGCATGACCGGAATCGTCTCGCGGGGCGGCTCGATCATGGCGAAGTGGTGCCTCGCGCACCACCAGGAGAATTTCACGTACACGCACTTCCGCGAGATCTGCGAGATCATGCGCGCGTACGACGTGTCGTTCTCGCTCGGCGACGGCCTGCGCCCGGGCTCCATCGCCGACGCGAACGACGAGGCGCAGTTCGCCGAGCTGAAGACACAGGGGGAGCTGACGCGGATCGCCTGGGAATACGGCGTCCAGGTCATGAACGAGGGTCCCGGTCACGTGCCGATGCACCTGATCCGCGAGAACATGGAGAAGCAGCTCGAGTGGTGCGACGAAGCGCCGTTCTATACGCTCGGGCCGCTCACCACCGACATTGCGCCGGGGTACGACCACATCACGTCGGCGATCGGCGCCGCGCAGATCGGCTGGTACGGCACCGCGATGCTGTGCTACGTCACCCCGAAAGAGCACCTGGGACTGCCCGATCGCAACGACGTCAAGGCGGGCGTCATCGCATACCGCATCGCGGCGCATGCGGCCGACCTCGCGAAGGGGCACCCGCGGGCGCAGGAGTGGGACGATGCGCTGTCGAAGGCGCGCTTCGAGTTCCGCTGGGAGGATCAGTTCAACCTGTCGCTCGATCCGGTGACGGCGCGTGCCTACCACGACGCCACACTGCCCGCCGACGGCGCGAAGGTGGCGCATTTCTGCTCGATGTGCGGCCCCAGGTTCTGCTCCATGGAACTCACGCAGCAGGTCCGCCGCATGGCGGTCGAGGGAATGGAAGCGAAGGCGCGCGAGTTCCGCGAGAGCGGCGGCGCGATCTACCTGAAGCAGAGCTAGCGGGTGAGTAGCGTGGCGCCCGAGGACGAGCGGGACACGCGCGCCTGGCTGGAACTCGCGAGGCGCGGCGACTTCGCCGCCGCGTGGCAGGTGAGCGACCGCATCCTGCGGCGCCACGTCGCTGCGCCCGATTTCACGCGACCCCGCCACCGTCAATCCGTCTGGAGGGGGGAACCCCTCGCCGGCAGGCGCGTGCTCGTCCGCTGCTACCACGGTCTCGGCGACACCATCCAGTTCATTCGCTTCGCACCGCTCCTGCGCGAGATCGCCAGCGACGTGACCGTCTGGTGCCAGCCGCCGCTCATCCCGCTGCTGAGGACGGCTCGCGGAATCGACCGCCTGCTCCCGTTACACGACGGCAGTCCCGGCGTGGACTACGATGCCGATGTCGAAGTCATGGAGCTGGCGTACGTATTCCGCACGACCCTCGAGAGCATCCCGGCCGACGTGCCGTACCTGTTCGTGCCCCCTCGCGACTTCGGAGGAACGCCGCCGCGGGTCGGCGTCGTATGGCGCGCCGGCGACTGGGAGACGCGCCGGTCGATGCCGTTCGGCGCCATCCGTCCGCTGTTCGACATCGAGGGCGTCACGTGGTGCAGCCTGCAGCAGAATCGCAAGCCCTCCGAGACGCACCCGCGCCTCCTCGACATCAGCGATCCCGACCTCACGGTCGCCGCCGGTCGGCTCCGTGCGCTGGATCTGTTGATCACCGTCGATTCGATGCCGGCGCACCTTGCCGGCGCACTTGGCATCCCGGTCTGGACGCTGTTGCTGAAGCACGCCGACTGGCGCTGGATGGAGGGGCGTGAGGATACCCCTTGGTACCCGACGATGACGCTGATCCGCCAGGAGCGGGACGGGGACTGGGAGGGGGTAATCGAGCGCGTCAGCGCGCGACTGCGCCAGGGTGCGGCACGATCTGAATGATCGTGGGGAACCGCTCCGGCTGGGCGCCGCGCTTCGGGTTCAGATAGCCGCCGCGTCCGCCCCACGTGTAATCCTTGATCGTCACGCTCGGCGGAAACGCCATCGTCTCTTCGCGGAAACGCGCGAGATCGAACTGATGCACCGGCGGCTGCTCGAAGACGAGCTCGCCGCGCTGCTTCAGCACGGAACGGTAGTACTGGACCATCTCCGCGAACGTGGCGGTGGTGCCGTACAGGTAGTAGCGCTGTCCCTTGCCCGCGTCATACGAGGTGATGAACTGCGCGGTCGGATAGACCGGGGCGGGCAGGGCCGACTCGGGAGGGGCTGCGGGGTCCTGCGGCGCCGCCGGCAATTGCCGCTCAACCGGCGCCGGCGCCGCAGGACCCCGCAGC
>Ga0247719_1000124_pt1 | contig 54483 bp, 38 predicted proteins | sample 41E_DmetaG_FD_189046 | JGI IMG/M metagenome (GOLD analysis project Ga0247719, IMG submission 189046) | Soil microbial communities from hillslope of Landscape Evolution Observatory, University of Arizona, Oracle, AZ, United States - 4-1-E_D | ecosystem: Engineered > Artificial ecosystem >...
GCCTGGGCCAGGGCGGCGAGGGCGGCGAGGGCGGCGTGGGCGGCCCGGGCGAGATCACTGTCAACGGCGCCGGCGGGGCCACCATCATCATCTCCGCCGGCCCCGGCGCCGCCGTGGGCGGCCCGGGCGGAGCCGGCGGCATAGGAGGCACCGGCATCGGCGGCACCGGCGGCACCGGCGGCGTTGGCGGAGTGGCCGTGGGCGGCACCGGAGGCATCGGTGGCGTGGGCGGGAACGCCACGGGCAACCCCGTGGCCACGGGCGGCCAGAGCGTGGCCACCGGCCAGGCCAACGGCGGCGCCGGCGCGGCGGCGAACATCACCACCGACCCCGAGGCCATCTCCGGCGACTCCGGCAAGGCCGAGACGCAGGCCAGCGCAACCAACACCGGCAACACCGGCGCGGCCACGTCCACGGCCGTCACCTCGCCGGTCGCCACCTCCGGCGACTCCGGCGACACGGGCGACAGCGGCGACGCCACGTCGGCGCCCAGCGCGGTCAACACCGCCGTCCTGGGCACGACGCTCGCTATCGGCGGCCCCGCCACTTCTGGCAACACGGGCAACACCGGCAACACCGGCGGTGCCTTCGCCGCGGGCGACAGCGACAGTTTCGCCAACTCGGGCGCCCACGTGGACGCCGACGCAGTCTCCGGCGACACGGGTGCTGCCGCCAACGTGGTCAACGCGCTCACCGTCGGCGGCAACGGCGGGGCCGGCGGGTTCACCGCACCCATCTCCCTGGGCGGCGGCGTGGCGTTCAACCTGGTGGCCGCGGGCGCCGGCGGCACAGGTGGTGCTGGCGGCGTGGCTGTCGGCGGCACGGGCGGCATGGGCGGCATGGGCGGCGTGGGCGTCGGCGGGCCCGGCGGTCCCGGCGGCGCGGGCGGCCCGGGCACGATCACGGTCAACGGCGTCGGCGCGAACACCACGGTCACCATCGACCAAGGAGGCGCCATCGGCGGTCCGGGCGGTCCGGGCGGCATGGGCGGGACCGGCCTCGGCGGCCCCGGCGGAACGGGCGGCGTGGGCGGCATCGCCGTAGGCGGGCCGGGTGGCGCCGGCGGCCTGGGCGGGAGCGTCTCCGGCAACCCGGTCGCCACCGGCGGCTCCAGCATCGCCGTCGGCCAGGCCAACGGCGGCGCCCCTGGTGCGGCCGACCTCACGACCAACCCCAGGGCCCTCTCCGGGTTCTCCGGCAACGCCAAGACTCAGGCCAGCGCGACCAACACCGGCAACACCGGCGCGGCGACCTCCACGGCGGTCTCCGCCCCGCGGGCCTCCTCCGGCGCCTCCGGCGACTCGGGTCACACCGGCGACGCCGAGGCCAGCCCCACCGCCGTGAACACGGCCGTGCTCGGTGTGGCCGTGGCCGACCCGCCGGCGGCCACGTCGGGCAACAGCGGCACTACGGGCGACACCGGCCCCGCCGCCGCCCTGGGCTCCGCGCGCAGCGAGGCCAACTCCGGCGCGGGCGTCGACGCCGTTTCCACCACCGGCGACACCGGCGGCGCTCTCAACGTCGTCTCCGGTGTCGTCCTCGGCGGCCAGCCGGGCGTGGTCGGCGCGGCCAGCCCCGTCGCCGGCGCCGGCGGCGCGGCGGTCAACCTGGTCATCGCCACCGGCGGCGGCGGCGGCGGCGCCGGCGGCGCCGCCTTCGGTGGTCCCGGCGGCATGGGTGGGGAAGGCGGTCCCGGTGGGGTCGCGGGTGCCGGCGGGGCCGGCGGCCCGGGCGGCACCGGCAGCATCGTGCTGAACGGGCAGGGCGGCGTGGACGTGGAACTCGTCGGCGCCCCCGGCGCCCCCGGCCGCCCCGGCGTTGACGGACCTCCCGGAGCCCCGGGCGGGGTCGGCGGCATCGGAGCGGTGGTGTTCGGCGCTCCCGGCGCCGGGCCGGGCCGCGCCGGCGTAGGTGCGTCCGGCAACCCTGTCGCCACCGGCGGCACCAGCATCGCCGTGGGCCAGTCGGTCGCCGGCAACGGCGCCCCGGCCACCTTCACCACCAACCCGGTCGCCACCTCCGGTGACACCGGGGCCTCCACCAGCCAGGCCAGCGCCACCAACACCGGCAACACCGGCCGGGCAACCTCCACGGCCACCTCGTCGCCCGTCGCCACCTCCGGCGACTCCGGCGACAGTGGCGACTCCGGTGACGCGCTGGCGGCTCCTTCCGCAGTGAACAACGGCGTGCTCGGCGCGGCGATCGCCGTGGGCGGCAACGCCACGTCCGGCGGCAGCGGCAACACGGGCCACACCGGGGCAGCGGTTGCCGTGGGCGACGCCACCAGCCGCGCCAGCTCCGGCGCTCACGCCAGCGCCGACTCCCTTTCGGGCGACAGCGGCCCGGCGGCCAACCTGGTCACCGGCGTGGTCGTCGGGGGCAACGGCGGCAATGCCGGCCTCGGCTCCGGCGCCAACGTCGCCGGCGCTCCGGCTGTGAACATCGTCGGCGGCGGCGTCGGTGGCGCCATCTCCGTCCGCCCGGGCGTCAGCGTGGCCACCGGATCGGCCAACGGCGGCACCGGCGCCCCGGCCACCTTCACCACCAACCCGGTGGCCACCTCCGGCGACACCGGCGCCTCCACGGCGCAGTCCAGCGCCACCAACACCGGCAACACCGGCGCCGCCTCGTCCACGGCCGCCTCCGGCCCCGTCGCCCGCTCCGGCCACTCGGGAGACACCGGCGACACCGGCGACGCCGACGCCAGCGCCAGCGCGGTCAACACAGCCGTGCTCGGTGTGGCCCTTGCCGCCGGCGGGAACGCGACGTCCGGCCGCTCGGGCGACTCCGGTGGCACCGGCCCGGTGGTTGCCTCCGGCGACGCCCTCAGCCAGGCCACCTCCGGTGCCGACGCCGATTCGATCTCGACTTCCGGGCGCAGCGGCGGTGCCCTCAACACCGTCTTCGGCGTGACCCTCGGCGGTGTCGGCGGCGCCGGCGGCGTGGTCTCGCCCGTCGCCACCCCCGGCGCAGCGGGCGTCATTGTCGCCCCGGTCGTCGTCCCCGGCGCCGTCGCCCCGGCCGTCGGCGGCTCCAGCATCGCCACCGGCGAGGCCAACGGCGGCGCTGGTGCCGCGGCCACCCTGACCACCAACCCGCGGGCCACCTCGGGCGACTCGGGCGAGGCCGTGGCCCAGTCGAGCGCCACCAACACCGGCAACACGGGCTCGGCCACCTCGGCGGCCACGGCCGGCGGCGTGGCCATCTCGGGCAACTCGGGCGATACCGGCCGCACCGGCGCGGCGGCCGCCGAGCCTTCGGCGGTCAACACCGCCGTCCTCGGCGTCGCCGTGGCGATCGGCGGCAACGCTGTCTCCGGCAACTCCGGCAACTCCGGGACCACCGGCGGTGCCGTCGCCACCGGCAACGCCACCAGCCGCGCCATCAGCGGCGCCGGCGCTCACGCCGATTCCCTCTCGGGCGACACCGGCCCCGCGGCCAACATCGCCAGCGCCCTGGTCCTGCCCGGCGCCGGGGGCGCTGGCGGCGTCGTCGTCCCGGTGGCCGGCGCCGGCGGCGCGGCGAACCTCGTCGTGGCCGGCCTCGGTGCCACCGTGGTCGCCAGCGCGGTCGGCGGCCACAGCATCGCCACCGGCCAGGCCAACGGGGGGGCAGGAGCTGCGGCCACCCTGAACACCAACCCGGTGGCCACGTCGGGCAACTCCGGTGCCGCCACCAGCCAGTCCAGCGCCACGAACACCGGTGCCACCGGCCCGGCGGCGTCGGTCGCCGACTCTCGTCCGGTCGCGGCAAGCGGCGCCTCGGGCAACACCGGGGCCACCGGCGCGGCCTCGTCGAGCCCCACCGCCGTCAACACGGCCGTCCTGGGCAGTGCCCTGGCCATCGGTGGGGGGGCGAGGTCGGGGAACTCCGGCGCCAGCGGTCACACCGGTGGCGCCCTGGCCGCCGGCGCGGCCGACAGCCTGGCCAACTCGGGCGCTCATTCCGACGCCCTCGCCACCAGCGGCGACAGCGGCTCCGTCGTGAACGACTCGCTGGTCACCGTCATAGGCGGTAGCGGCGGCCGGGGCGGCATCGTGCTGCCCGTCGCCGGCCCCGGCGGCGCCGCCGTCAACGTCGGCGTGGTCTTCACCCCTCTGGCCGCTGTGGGCGGCTCGGCCATCGCCACCGGGGCCGCCAACGGCGGCGCAGGCGGCGCGTCGACCGTCACGCTGACGCCCACGGTCACATCCGGGGACTCGGGGTCGGCCCGGGGTTCCTCCTCGGCCACCAACACCGGCAACACCGGCTCGGCCAGCTCGGGCGCCCGCTCCGCGCCGACGGCGACCTCCGGGCCTTCGGGCACCACCGGCGCCACCGGCACGGCGGAGTCCAGCCCCACGGCCACCAACCCCAGCATCCTCGGCATCGCCGTCACGGTGAGCGGTGCGCAGAGGGGGGGCGACTCCGGGCCCTCCGGTGGCACGGGGCCGGCGGCGGCCGCCGGTGAGGCCGACTCCGCCGCGAACTCCGGCTCCCAGTCCGGTGCCGACGCCCTCTCCGGGCCCACCGGTGCCTTGGCAAACCGGTCCGCCATCCTGGCCACGGGTGGCCCCGGGGGGCCGGGCGGGCTCTCAGTGCCCATCGCCGCAGCCGGCGGTGCGGCCGTCAGCGTGGGCATCGGCGGCGTCCTGAACGCGGCCGGCGGCAACTCCGTCGCCACCAGCCAGACCGGTGGCGGCGTCGGCGCGGCCGCCACCGTAACGACCGCTCCGACGGCCACGGGCGGCCACTCCGGCGACGCCGACACGGGCTCGACCTCCACCAACACCGGCAACACCGGGGCGACCACATCGACCGCGGACACGAGCCCTGTCTCCCGGACCGGCGCCTCGGCGCCCACCGGCGGCACCGGCACCGCGGCCGGCACCCTCACCGCCGCCGGCATCCTCACCTCGGGCACCGGCTCCGTCGCCCTGCCGGCGGCGACGACGCTCGCCGTCGCCGGCGCCGGGGGCACCGCCGGCAGTGGGGGAGGGGCGGCGGGAGCCCCGCTGCCTCCGGTGTCGTTCACCGCTTCCGGGCAGGCCCGGGCCGACAACACCTCGGTGGCCTCAGGCAGCGCGGTCGCCACCAACCACTCGGTGGCCTCGGGTGCGAGCCGGGCCGACGACCACTCCGTGGCCTCCGGCAATGCCGTGGCTCTTCGGGGCTCGGTCGCCTCGGGTTGCTCCACGGCCATCGACGACTCCACCGCATCTGGCGCCTGCGTCCCCGCGGGGACGACGCCGCTCGTCGTGGTCCCGGCTGGGCCTGGAGGCGCCGGCGGCGCCGGCGGAACAGGGGCCACAGCGCCGACAGCTGCGAGGGCCACCACCGGCCAGCTGGCCCGTACCGGCACCGAGCTCGACGGCTTGGCCGCCGCCGCGGCCCTCTCCGCCGCTCTCGGCGGGGTGTTCCTCGCCCTGGGCCGGCGGCGGTCGCCGGCGTCGGTCAAGGCCTGATCGACAAGGGCGGCCTGACGGCCTCGCCGGCGGGGGCTGCCCTGGCCCTGACCGCCGGCGAGGACCCGCGCCGCCGCTAGCCCAGCGGGACGACCGGCCCGAGATCCGACACCCAGGGGCGGGGCGCCGTCGCCCCGCCCCTGGGTGTCGGCGTCGGCGCCAGCGCCGACGCGGGCCGGGCCGCCTGGTTGGCGGCGTGGGCCAGCAGCGCGATGTAGGCGATGAAGGCGTCCACCAGGAACAGGTGGACGATGAGCAGGGCCCGGAAGGTGGGGAGCAGGCCCACGACCAGAGTGGTGGCCATGGCCACGAGGAGACCGCCGGCGATTCGCCGCCGGCGGTGGACGCGTGAGGACCGGGGGTTCGTGGCTCGGGGGTGCTCGGCGACCGGCGTGGACCCCAGGCTGGCCAGGAACGCGTCCTGGCGGCCGGCGTGCCAGTGAAGCGCCGGCGGGACGAGGACGGCGCCGGCGATGAGCGTCAGCAACACGACGACGACGCCCACCGACGCGGCTATCGGACCCTCGCTCGATCCGCCGCCCGGTCACCCCTGGGCATGGCGGCAGCCTAGAGCACTATGTCGAAAGACTCCAGCCCCCCCGCAGCTAGCGGGGCCGGTCGTTTACCGCTCGGGCGGGCAGGTGCAGTTGTCGGTGGCCATGTTGCAGCCGTTGCAGGCGACGCGGCCCTCGTGGTTGTCGATGTGGACACCCTTGCCACACAGCGCGCACGTGCCTCTGGCGATGATGTCGGAGAGCTTGGTCATACTCCTGGCTCCTTCTTCCTGCGAACGCCGTTTCGTGGTCGGCGGGGTCACACCGGGTACTCGGACTTTAGCCCGCACAATCGTATAGGCGCGGGCCGTATAGGAACGGTGAGGGCGTATCCTGGACAGCGTACGAACATGACCACGCGACGCAGGGCAAGAGGCAGAGATGTCCACCAGTAGGGCGGTCAGCCGAAAGGCGTACCGGTGCCCGGAATGCTACGCCCGGGTCGTCGGGGAGCCCGACGAGGACAAGGTGACCACGCTTTGGCTGCACGGCCTCTCCGGCCGATGCCGGGCGAAGCAGACGCCCAAGACCGAGAAGCCTCGCCGCAAGGAGCGCCTCGAGGCCATGCTCGGCGAGGAGTGGGGATAGCGGCTTCTGGCGGGTGCGCGACCTCGCGTGCCGAATCGAAGTAGCGTTTGGGCGTGTTCGTGGCAGCGCCCCGTTCCGCGGGGCAGGCGGTTGGCAGGTTCGCGGGGAAGGGTGCACAGGTCATCGTCGCCTGGGCGGTGACTATCGGTGTCGCCGGCGTGGTCCTCGCCGTGTGCAGCGCACTGCTCTTCGAGCAGGCCAAGGCCTTCTTCACCGCGGGCGAGGCCGGCTCCGACGTGGCCACTATCGAGCTGGCCCCGCTGGCCACCCGCTCGTTGCTCTTCGCCGCTGACGGCACCCTCCTCCAGCACCTCCGCGGTGAGGAAGACCGCGTGCCGGTCCCACTCGAGAAGGTGCCGCAGCACGTGGTCATGGCCGTCCTCGACGCCGAGGACGAGCGCTACTTCGACCACGGTCCCCTCGACCTCCGGTCGATGACCCGGGCGCTGGTCTCCAACCTCGAGGCCGGCGAGATCTCCGAGGGTGGGTCGACCATCACTCAGCAGCTCGTCAAGACCGCCCTTCTGAATCCGAAGCAGGACCTGAACCGCAAGCTCCAGGAAGCCTCCCTGGCCATCCGCCTCGAACGGCAGATGTCCAAGAACGAGATCCTCGAGCGCTACCTGAACACCGTCTACTTCGGCAACAGCGCCTACGGCCTGCAGGCTGCGGCCGAGCGCTACTACCAGACCGACGTCGACAAGCTGACGCTCGGCCAGGGCATCCTCCTGGCCGGCCTCATCCGAAACCCCGTCTACGCCGACCCTTACAACAATCCCGAGGAAGCCCGCGACCGGCGCGACGTCATCATCGACCGCATGGCCCGGCTGGGCCACCTGACCCCGGAGCAGGTGCCCGAGCTGAAGGCCGAGCCGCTCCCGACGCCCACGCCTCAGGAGGACTTCGACAGCACCAACTACTTCACCCGCCACGTCGTGGAGCTGCTCCAGAAGGACGAGCGCTACCTGGGCGGCACCGAGGCCGAGCGCGACCGTCTGATCTTCCGTGGCGGCCTCAACATCACCACGACGCTGGTTCCCCGGGTACAGGACATGGCCGAACGGGCCATCGCCGACACCCTGCCGGCGGAACGGCGGGAGTTCAACGCCGCCCTCGTCTCCGTCGAGCCGGGAAGTGGCGCAGTGCGGGCTGCGGTGAGCGGCCTCGACTTCCCCGACCACAAGATCGACATGATCACGGGCGCTGGCCGCCAGACCGGCTCGTCGTTCAAGATGCTCACGCTCATGGCCGCGCTGGAGCACGGCGAGATCCCTGGCGACACCATCTCCGGCGGTCATCCATGTGTCATCGCCGACCCCAACAGCGAGAAGAAGGTCTGGGACCCGAGCAACGTGGAGGGTCAGTTCGGGGGCGTGATGACGCTCACGGAGGCGACCGTCCAGTCGGTCAACTGTGCCTACGCCCGGCTGATCAAGCTGGTCGGGCCGGAGAAGGTCGTCGACGTCGCCCGTCGCATGGGCATCAAGAAGGCGAACCTCGACCCCCCCATCCTCGCTCTCACCCTCGGCGCCATCGACGTGACCCCGCTGGAGATGGCCACCGCCTACGCCACCTTGGCCAACGACGGCGAGTACCGGGAGCCGTACTACATCGACCGGATCGTGGACCGCGACGGCAAGGTGCTCTTCCAGCAGAACAGCAAGCCGGAGCGGGCCGTCTCTGTGTACAACGCCCGGACCGTCACCCAGACCCTCACCCAGGTGGTGCAGCGAGGAACTGGAACGGCAGCACAGGTCGCCCGCTGGCAGGTGGCGGGCAAGACCGGCTCCACCGACGAGAACCAGGACGCCTGGTTCGTGGGTGTCACGCCCAAGCTGTCCACCGCCGTGTGGATGGGCTCGCCCGCCGGCAAGGTATCGATGTACAACGTGGGCGACTACCCCCGGGTGTACGGCGGCACGTACCCGGCGATGATCTACGGCAACTACATGCGCCAGTTCCTGGCCGGTCAGCCCGTCGTGGACTTCGCCGTCCCCGAACGGATCCCGAACCAGCGGGCACCGAAGTTCCTCGAGCTGCCCACCTGCCTCCTCTCCGAGGTTCTCACCCCGAAGCCGTGCGGCGAGGTCACCGACACAGGCCGGCGGACCACGAGCGGATTCACTCAGACCTTTGGCGGTGCGAGCTCCAACGGGAGCAGCAACAACGGTGGGGGGAACGGAGCCGTGGACAACCGCAACACCAGCAACGACAGTGCCCCCGTCGCCACCATTCCGCGCCCGACGATCCCCGATGTCGTCATTCCTCAGGTTCCCGTGGCGCCGGCCCCCGTCTTCCCAGACGTCACCGTGCCACCACGGGTCACCGTCCCGCCGCCCGTGTACTACTACGACGACGACACGACGGTCACTACCCGGCGCAACCGCGGGTGACCTGACCGCTTGACGGTCTTCCACGACCTGTTGCGGGTCCAGGAGCACGACACCGCCGCTGATCGTCTCCGCCATCGTCGCCAGCACCTCCCGGCGCTGGCGGAGCTGAAGCAGTGCGAGGACGAGCTGGCCCGTCTCGAGGTCGATCTCGCCGGTGTGGACGCCCAGGCCGCGGAGGCCGGCCGCCTGCAGCGCCGGCTCGAGGGTGAGCTGTCGCTCCTCGAGTCCAAGCTCGGCGCCCTCGACGCCAAGCTGTATTCCGGAGCGGTCACCGTCCCCCGCGAGCTGGAGGCCATGCAGCACGAGGGTGCTGCCCTGCGCGAGCGACAGGCCGGACTGGAGGACGAGGTCTTGGACGCCATGGGCAGCCGCGAGGCGCTCGACGACCAGCTCGCCGAGCTGCGCCGGCGAAGGGAGGAGCTCGACAACCGGGGCGCCGGCCTGCGCGCCGCAGTCGCGCAGGGCCAGGCCGACGTCGACCGCGAGCTCGCCGCCGAGCTGGCCGCCCGACAGGACGCCGCGTCCGTCATCCCGGCCGACGTGAGCGCGCTGTACGAGCAGATCCGGGCCCGTCTCGGCGGTGTCGCCGCCGCCCCACTGGTCAACGGGCGCTGCGGCGGTTGCCACCTCGCCCTACCGGCCACCGAGGTCGACCGCCTGCGCAAGTTGCCGGCTGACGCCCTCGTGCGCTGCGAGCAGTGCGAGCGCATCCTGGTTCGTCCCTGACGTGATCTTCTGGCCCGCTGGGGTGGCCTTGGGTCTCGTGTGGCTGGTCTTTCGCGACCCGGCGTTCGACCACCGCATGGTCGTGGTCGGCGCCCTGCTGCCCGACCTCCTCGACGCCCCCTTCGGCGGTGCCCGCCTGGGCCACACCCTCCTCGGCGCCGTCGTCGCCCTCACGGCCGTCATGCTGGCCACCCGGGGCCGGCGCCACCTCCGGCGCAGCCTGCTCGCCATCCCCATCGGCATGTTCGCCCACCTCCTCGCCGACGCCATGTGGGCCCGCACCGAGACCTTTTGGTACCCCGCCTTCGGCGGCCCCTTGACCGGCCCGTTGCCCGCCCTCGAGCACGGCTTCCCGATACTCCTCGTCGAGGAGCTCGCCGGGTTCCTGATGGTGGCGTGGTGCTGGAAGCGCTTCAACCTCGACGATCGGACCGTCCGCCGCCAGTTCTTCAGGACGGGCACCCTCCCCCGCGGCATCTGAACAGCCCGCCTACGGCCGGCGTTTCACCGAGTCGCCGCCGAGCGCAGCGAGGCTTGGCGGGTCGGAACAGACTGAGCGCGGCCAGAGGCCGCACCAAGCATTCAGAAACTCGCGAATGCGAGTTAGTACGAGTTTCTGGCTTGGAACATGTGGTACAGCAGGATGAGCTGGGCGATGGCGAGCGGTTCGCTACGCTTGCCCGCCTCGATGGTGCCCAGCGACTCCGGCACCTCCTCGTCGACGCCGAGCTCCTTCCAGATCTCCAGCTCGACCTGCTTGGTGATCTCCCGGGGGGCGTAGGAGTGGATGTGGAGCGCGTCGACGGGCTTGCCGTCCTCGTCGCGCGTGAGCTTGAGGTGCATGGCCTCGCGGTGGTCGTCGGTGAGGATGTTGGCCAGGTCGGGATGGGAGATCGTCGGGCGGAGCATGAGGGTCGCCGACAACGGGTCGGTGTCGGGACGACCCTCGATCTTGTCGAAGCGGATGACGATGTCGGCCTGCGACCGCTGCGGCCGGATGAACTGGGCCGACTCCGGCTCGCGCTTCTCGAGGTCGGCCAGCACCTGCTCCTCGGTGTAGCCCCGCTTCTGGGTGTCGCGCTTGATCTTCCAGTCGTAGCGGACGGGCTCGGGAGGGTCGAGGTAGACGGTGGCGTCGAAGCAGGCCCGGGCCAGCTTGGAGTACAGGGGCAGCAGCCCCTCGATGATGACGTACTCACGGGGCTCCACCAGCACCGGGCGGCCGAGGGTGCCGTCCGAGTGGTTGTAGACCGGCTTGAGGATCGGGTGGCCGAGAGCCAGGAGCTGCAGATGCTGCTCCATGATCTCGATGTAGTTGCAGTCCGGGTGCAGCGGCGTGAACGGCAGGTTCTTGCGCTCGACGCGATCGTAGCGGTGATAGTCGTCGACGCAGATCGAGGTGATCCTGTCGGAGCCGAGGGCGTCGACGAGGCCCTTGGTGATGGTGGTCTTGCCGGCCGCGCTGTCGCCGGCGATGGCCAGCATGATCGGGCGGCCGGGGCCGTCGCCCCCGTTTCGCCACGCCTTCTGAAGGTTGACCTGCTTGTCGGGCATTGAAGTCTCCCTTTCGTCGGTCAACGGTCGACCATCTGGCGATGGTCGCCCTGTGCATGCCTTTTGGACGGGCCTCCCGTGCCCGTCACTGGTCCACCCTCTTCGAGGGCTGGCCCAGTGAATGCCTTTTGGACGGGCCTCCCGGGCTCGTCATGCCGCCGCCGCCTCTTCGGCCAGGCGCCGGAGCGTCGAGACGGCGTCGGTGAGCCCGCCGGCGTGCTTGTACAGGGCGCTGCCGGCCACCAGCACGCGGGCGCCCGCGGCTGCTGCACCGGCGATCGTGTCGGTCGAGATCCCGCCGTCGACCTCGAGCTCGATGCTGAGGCCGCTGTCGGAGATCATCTGGGCCGCCTCGCGGATCTTCGGCTCCATGGTGGCGATGTACGCCTGGCCGCCAAAACCGGGGTTGACGGTCATGACCAGGACCATGTCGACCAGATCGAGCACGTGCTGTACGACGCTGAGCGGCGTGTGGGGGTTCAGGGCCACGCCCGTCTTGCCCCCCGCTTCTCGAATCGTCGAGAGCGTCTTGTGCAGGTGGGTCGTGGTCTCGGCGTGAACGATGACCATCTCGCAGCCGGCGTCGAGGTACTGCAGCATCATGGCGTCGGGGTTGACGACCATGAGGTGGGCCTCGAAGGGCACGTTGGCGTGGGGCCGGCACGCCTTGATGACGTCGGGCCCGAAGGTCAGGTTGGGCACGAACACACCATCCATGACATCCCACTGGATCTTGTCGACCCCCGCCGCCTCGAGGGCGACGACCTCCTCGCCGAGCTTGGAGTAGTCGGCAGGCAGCACCGACGGGACGATCTGCACCGGGCTGGCCGGCGGCCGGATGTTCGTCACGGTTGCGTGCTCGGTGACTGACATGTGCCTCGATTCTGGGCGTCGAACGCCAAGCGGTGAGTTGGGAAAGCGTACGACTTCGTCACCGGCGCCGCCTCCCCCCTAAGGTGGATTCCATGGGGGAGAACCTGTCGATCGTCCCTGCGGTCGACGAAGACCGCGCTCCCCTCCGCCTCCTGCTGGTCGACGACCACCAAGTGGTGCTCGAAGGCCTGGCGTCCATGCTGGCGTCACAGAGCAGCCGGGTCGTCATCGCCGCGGCGACCACGAGCGCCGAGGACGCGCTCCACCTGGCCGGCGAGCGCCAGCCCGACGTCGTCCTCCTCGACGTGCGCCTCCGGGGGGCCAGCGGTCTCGACCTGTGCGCGGAGCTCGTCAAGCGCCATCCCGGGATCAAGGTGGTGTTCTTCACCGTCTACGACGACGAGCAGTACCTTTTCCAGGCGCTGCGGATGGGCGCGTCGGGGTTCCTTCTCAAGACGACCACCGGCCCCGAACTGGCCGACCACCTCGACAGGGTGATGGAGGGCGAGGTGGCGGTGGACCCCAGCCTGGCCGGGCGGGTAGCCATGACCGCGGCCAGCCTACAGAGCGGGGAGTTCTGGCCGGGCGCCCGGGTCGGACTGACCCAGCGGGAGAGCGAGGTCCTCGGGCTCATGGTGCGGGGGCTGTCCAATCGGGCGATCGCGTTGAGGTTGTCCATCGGCGAGGACACGGTCAAGACCCACGCCCGGGCGGTCTACCGCAAGCTCGAGGTGGCCGACCGGGCCCAAGCGGTTGCCGTCGCGTTGCGGGAAGGGATCTTCCACTGAGCGAACAGCACTCCCAGAACATGGAGCTGCTGGAGCACATCATCGAGGTCACCTCCGCCGACCTCGATGTGCATGACGTCAGCCAGCGGGTGGCCGCGCTGGTCACCGCGGCCACGCGGTCCGACGTCTGCTTCGTCCACCTGGTCGACGAGGACCTGCGCCGGGTGGTGCTCGCCGGGGCGACGCCGCCGTTCGACGAGCACGCGGGCAGGGTCCAGTTGGCCATAGGCGAGGGGATCGCCGGCTGGGTAGCCAAGTTCGGCCAGCCCGCCGTCGTGCCCGACAAGTGGAAGGACCGCCGCTACCGCTACATCCCCGAGCTGCGGGGCCAGGACTTCACGTCCATGGTGTCGGTGCCGATGACGGCCAGGGGCCGGGTCGTGGGGGTGCTCAACGTCCACTCACGGGGGACACGCAACTACGGCCACGACGACCTCGCGCTGCTGACTCAGGTGGCGAACGTCACGGCCGCGGCGATCGACAACGCCCGCCTGTACCGCCGTCTGGCCGAGCGGGAAGAGATGCTGGAGCGCTTCGCCACCCGTACGGTGGAGGCCCAGGAGCTGGAGCGTCGGCGCCTGGCCGGGGAGATCCACGACGGGATCAGCCAGCGGCTGGTGAGCCTCTGGTACCACCTGCTGGCCGCCGAGGACGCAGTGGGCCAGCCCGACGGCCTGCGGCGGGAGCTGGGTAAGGCGAAGGAACTGGCCACCGCAGCCCTGGACGAGGCCCGCGCCGCCATCACGGGCCTGCGGCCCTTCGTGCTCGACGACCTGGGCCTGGGCCCCGGGCTGGAGAGCCTCGGCCGGTCGCTCACCGGGATCGAGGTCGAGGTCGACGTAGAGCCGGTGGACCTCCCCGCCCACGTCGAGGTCGCGCTCTACCGCATCGCGCAGGAGGCGCTGCAGAACGTGGTCAAGCACGCCGAGGCCACGTCGGTGCTCGTGCGTCTGGCCGCCGCCGACGACGGCGTGCGGCTGGTCGTCTCCGACGACGGCCAGGGCTTCGACGAGGACACCGTGTCCGAGGCGGAGGATCGCCACTCCTACGGCTTGGTCGGCATCCGGGAGCGGGCCGAGCTCATCGGAGCGTCGTTGACCCTCGCATCGCGGCCGGGGAAGGGCACCACGGTGGAGGTAGTGGTGCCCATCCCGGGCACGCCGATGAAAACAGTGAAATGATGTTGCCCGGGCTGGACGGTGATCAGCCACGGCCCGAATCGGCAGGACGTCTTTTTCTCGAACGTCTCGGATGACTTCCGGGCGTCGCGGTCTCCCCAGCCGCCGCGGTCGTCCGGGATGCGGCTGAAGCGGTCGGCCTCCGGGTCGACCGTTTCCCGCGTGTCCGGTCGCCCGGCGCCGGTAGCGCCGACCGGCGGCTGGGTAGGGGAGCGGCGATGACCTCGACCCGCCCCGCCGTGCTCTTCGACCTCGACGGTACGCTCCTCGACACCAACTACTTCCATGCCGTCTCCTGGTGGTACGCCCTCCGCGAGGCCGGCGAGGACATCCCCATGTCTCGGATCCACCCGCTCATCGGCATGGGCTCCGACCAGTTGCTCACCGAGCTCCTCGGCGAGGAGCGCGAGGGGTTGAGCGAGATGCACGCCAAGCACTACAAGCCGTTCAAGGAGCACCTACACGCCTTCCCGAAGGGCCCCGAGCTCATGGCCGAGGTCGCCCGCCGAGGCGCGCAGGTCGTGCTGGCCACCTCCTCGAAGGAGGAGGACCTCGACGAGCTGCTGGAGGCCCTCGGCCCCGAGGAGGGGGTGATCGACGAGATCGTCCACGGCGACATGGTCGGCTCCAGCAAGCCGGCGCCGGACATCTTCGCCGTGGCCCTCGAGCGGCTCGACCTCGATGCCGAGCAGACGATGGTCGTCGGCGACACCCGCTGGGACATCGAAGCCGCGGCCAAACTCGGCATCGACGTCGTCTGCGTCCTCACCGGCGGCTCGACCCGCCGTGATCTCACCGACGCCGGTGCGGTGGCCGTCTACGAGGAGGTGGCCGAGCTGCTCGCCCAGCTCGACGACAGCCCCCTGGCCCGGCTGCTCAAATAGCGAGAGCCGTGGGGCATTCGCCCCGGCTCTCGTTCCACGTTCGTGGGGAAATCAGACGCCGGCGGTCTCCATCTCGCGGGTGTACGCACCGGTGGCTGCCAGGCTGGTGAGCTTGGCCCGGTGGGAGGCGACCTTCTGGGCCTCGCCGACGTTGTCGGTCGAGCCCTTCCAAGTCTTCAGGGCGTCGTCCTGGAGCGCCCGCCCGTAGGAGAAGGTCAGCTGCCAGGGGTGCGGGCCCTTCTTGTTCATGAGGTCGAGGTGCTCCGTGGCCACCGCCGCCGACTGCCCGCCGGACAGGAAGGCGATCCCCGGCACCGCGGCCGGCACCGTGCGGTACAGCAGATCGAGGGTCTTGTCGGCGACCTCCTGGGGATCGGCCTGGGCCTCACAGCCCTTGCCCGAGATCACCATGTTGGGCTTCAACACCATGCCCCGGAAGTCGACCCGCTGGGCAGCCAGCTCGGCGAAGACGCGCTGGTGGGTGCGCAGCGTGACGTCGTAGCAGACGTCGATGCTGTTGGTGCCGTCCATCAGCACCTCGGGCTCGATGATGGGCACGAGGCCGCCCTCCTGGCACAGGGCGCCGTAGCGGGCCAGGGCGTGGGCGTTGCAGCGGATGGCGTAGTCCGACGGGAACCCCCGGTCCTCGTCGATGATGATCACCGCCCGCCACTTGGCGAACTTGGCGCCCAGCTCGACGTACTCGGCGATGCGCTCACGCAGGCCGTCGAGGCCCTCGGTCACCTGCTCGTCGTTGTCGAGCGCGAGCGGCTTGGAGCCGGTGTCGACCTTGATGCCCGGAAGGATGCCCTTGTCTCGGAGCATCTTGGGGAACGGCGTGCCGTCGACGGAGGACTGGCGGATGGTCTCGTCGTAGAGGATGACGCCACTGATGTACTCCTCGATGCCCGGAGTGCTCAGCAGGGTGTCCCGGTAGGTCCGGCGGTTCTCCTCGGTCGACTCGATACCAAGAGCCCCGAAGCGCTTCGTGATCGTGGCGTTGCTCTCGTCCGCGGCCAGGACTCCCCGGCCCGGAGCGACCATCGCCTTGGCGACGGCAGCGAGATCAGTGGCGCTCATCCTTGGTTATCCTCCTGATCAGACAGTTGTTCGATGCCAGACGTTAGCCCGGTGACGCCTCCCGAACCAGGGTGAAGCGGTCGGTGCCGGCCCCGACCTCCCGCCCCACCGCACCCGCGACCAGGACAACGGATCGGGGCCCGAGCCGCCGTTCTCGATCTGCCCACGCCGCCGGTGCCACTAGACTGGGCGCCACGGCGGCGTGGCCGAGTGGTTTAGGCAAGGGCCTGCAAAGCCCTGTACAGGAGTTCGATTCTCCTCGCCGCCTCAAGCGCCCCTGACCTGTATCATCGCAGGTCAGGGGCACTTTTCGTTGTGACCGCGAGGCACCGCAGCCACCCGTCAGTGACCCCCAGAAACCCCTGGTTCTGCTCCCCAGCGCTCCCAAGGCGCTCCCACAGGAGGTTCCAGATGGGGTTCATCGAGAAGCGCAGCGGCGGCTACCGGGCCAGGTACCGGGATCCGCTCGGCCGCCTGACGTCCAAGACCTTCACCCGCAAGGCCGACGCCGAGCGCTGGACGAAGGAGATGGAGGTCGCCGTCGAGCGGGGAGACTGGCTCGACCCCCGCAGCGCCCAGGTGCCGCTGGCCACCTGGGCCGAGGAGTACCTGTCCCTCGCCCGGCGCCTGTCGCCGTCGACGCAGGAGACCTACGAGCGCGACCTGCGCAAGTACATCCTTCCTCGGTTCGGCGCCTATCGCATCGGCCGGCTGCCGGCGGACGAGATCGAGAACTGGCTCAACGACGAGGTGGCCGCCGGCATCGCACCGTCGTCGGTCCACCGCCACTACCGCCTGCTGCGCCGGATGCTCCAGGTCGCCGTCCACAAGCAGAAGCTCCAGGCCAACCCGTGCGACCGGGTCGAGCCGCCTCGCGTCCCCAAGACCGAGATGACGTTCCTGACCTGGGAGCAGGCCGTGGACCTGGCCGAGGCGCACCAGGAGCGCTACCGGGCCTTGATCTACCTCGCCGTCGACTCCGGCATGCGCTGGAGCGAGCTCATCGGACTCCGGCGGGCACGTGTGGACCTGGGCCGGCACAAGGTGCGCGTCACCGAGCAGATGATCCGGCTGAAGGGCGGCAACTGGCACCGCAAGGAGCCGAAGACGCCGGCGTCGGTCCGTTCCATCACCATGTCGGCCGTGACTGCCGAGCTGCTTGCCGATCATGTGGACCGCTTCGTTCTCCCCGGCCCGGACGCGCTGGTATTCGCCAACACGGTCGGCAGCCCGCTGATCTCATCCAGCTTCTGGCAGCACCACTTCTCGAAGGGGCTCCAGGCCGCCGGCGTGTCCTGTCGTTTTCACGACCTCAGGCACACCAGCGTCGCCTTGGCCATCGCCGAGGGCGCTCACCCGAAGGCCATCCAGACAAGGATGGGCCACTCGTCGGTCAACGTCACCCTGGACCGCTACGGCCACCTCTTCCCCGAACTCGACGAGGCGATTGCCGACTCGTTCGGTGAGCGCTTGCGAGACGCGCTCAAGCAGCGGGAGAACGTCGTGCCAGCCGGGATTGGCCGCGCAGGGGACTTAGCACTCTGATCGAGCCCGCGGCCCGGTCTCTGCTTGCAGTCCGACCCCGGGCCGCTTCAGGGATTCGCGCATTCCGAACATTCGTGAGGACATCCCGAACGCGCCCGACGCCTGCCGGGACTAGACGGGGCAGAGCGGATCTGAGCCTTGACCCTCGACGACCCGCCCTGAGGACGCAACAGTGGCCGACGGCTCGGTCAGATCCAGGGGACCCTGTTGTGTCTCAAACTTCCCCGTGATCGTCCAATGGACCGTGAGTTCCCGAATGGCCGCGCGGTGAAGAAACTCCGTAGCGGCGTCCCGAAGAAGGTCGCTCAGCGTAACGCCTCGTTCCTCCGCAAGGCTGCGGAGCGCGGTCACTACCTCGGCATCGAGACGAACCGAGACCATCTGCTCCAGTCGCCGAGGCGGAAGTCGTCGCCCGGATTCCGGCACGACTTGACCCCTCGCCTCCTGTGCCGCCGCTCGCCGTGTCCGTTCCTCGCTACGTCGTGCTTCCTGGTTCATGCGTGTCCGTCACCTCTCTTCCACTCTAGGATTTCCTCGGGCGAAGACTGCCATCCTGTGACTGGCCTGAGCCAGTCGCCCCTCTTGTACGAAGTGTCAAACAAGAGGGTCCATGTCGTTCCGCCGTAGTCTGGCCCGACTATTGCGAACGCCGCGTGCCTGACTCTCATCCCGATCATGACCGGTGCGCTCCGAATCACTTGATCGACGACGCGCTCATCGACCCCGTGTCGAAGGCAGTGGGCGAGGTTGCCATCCTCGTCCTCCTCGTCATCCCAGTCAATGACCTCGAAGTCCCACCAGTTCACGTCAAACGACTGCCTTCCTCCCGCCCGAGTGCCTGTTCTTTGTCAGCCCGCCTGGCTTTGCGGAGGGTTCGGCGGCGGCGCAAGGTTGAGCTGCACTGGCACCGCTACGTGATACGCGCGGATCGCATACCGATCGATCTCCTCGCCATCCACGGCGAGCGTGAAGACGTAGCTGCCCGGCCGCTCGAAGACAATGTTATTCAGAGGGATCGCCAAGGGCATCACCGTCGGGTCGCCGTACTGGATGTCGGGCGGCGCACCCACTTGGAACTCTCCGTCCACCCTCAGGGGAAACTCGTGTCCATCTACATCCTGCATGCCAATCTTGAATTGATGGCGAGCGTGGTAGGCAGCGAACGGCACCTCCAGCACGACCCCAAGAGCCATGTGGGGCAGCGCGTGAGGAAACACCGGGAAGTTCAGGCGGCCCCAGTACCCGCCATGAACGAACAGCTTCCCACCGACGGCCTCAGCGTGGTCTGCTGGAAAGAAGGCCAGACTCTTGAATTCTCGTGTCATACAAGCAGTATGCGCCCTGTAAGACACGAGGTCAACCTCGAACCGGTGCCTTCACTCCGAGGCGCGCCATCGAGACAGGAGCGTCGGATCCCGCGGAGCGCGGTGTCAGCCTGAGCAGAGTCTTCGGGCGAGTTCGCCGGCGCCACGGTGACACCGGCATGATCGCCACCGGCGACCCGGCGACCCGGCGACCCGGCGACCCGGCGACCCGGCGACCGGCGAGCCGGAAAGCTCGGAACAGGAAGGGCCTTCCGGCGCTGAAGGCCGAGAGGGGGGATTCTCGCGGGCGATTCGTCGAGGCGCGCCCTGTTCGACATCTCACAAGTCGATCCCCAGGTCCAGGCTGCGGTCCACGCCTCGGATGCCCCGCTCAGCGACCCACCGCTGTGCGTTCGACTGCGGCGGCTCGGGGCGGATGCCGTCGAGTCCCTGGCGTTCGACGTCAAGCTCCCACGCGCTCGATCCGGCGAAGGGCCTCGGGGTGCTCGTACTGGAACCGGCTGTATGCGTTGTGGCGGCCCTGGAGGGCCAGGTTCCGCTTCGCCTCGGGCAGCTCGACCATCAGCCGGGCACGCTGCGGCCCGGCCAGCGCCTCGAAGCGCTCCCGGAGCGGACCTTCCTTCTCGGCGGCCTTGGCTGCCCGCTGGCGCAGCCGATGACGCTCCCGCAGCCCGACATGTTCGGCCTGGGCCAGGCAGGCCCGCCTCTCCTGTACAGCTCCGCTCCACGCGATGGCCGCCTCTCCCACCGGCGTGCCCCGCCATTCGCCCCATCCCTCGGCCTTGTCCAGGTCTCGGAGCTGGCGCTGCAGCTGCTCCACTGTGTTGCCGGTCCGGTAGTACGCGGAGCTGGGGTCGGAGGGGACGACGGCGGCCACCGCCGCCCACCAGCCGGGCATGTCGCAGGCTGGCCGACACCGCTGGGATCGCTGGCGCCGGCTCCGGGCCGATCCCCGGCGCCGGCGTGCCCTGGTCGATGGCCCAGCCGATGCGCCGGGAGTGGCTCCAGACCCGGCCGAGGTCCTCGGCTGCCTGCTCGGGCGAGTCGGCCACCACGTAGACCGTTGAGCGTTCCCGGGCCCGGCTCATCTTCACGTACGCCAGCTCGCGTCCTCCGCCGTCCTCATAGACGTGGGCCCGGCCGACGGTGGCTCCTTGGGAGCGATGGACGGTGATGGCGTAGCTATGGGCCAGATGGGCGGCGTCGAGCTCTGAGGGGCCGAAGTGCTGGAGGCGCCCGTCATCCATGGTGACGGCCAGTTCGCGTCGCTCCACGTCGACGGCCAGCACGGTGCCGCACTCGGAGGTGACGATCTCCCCGCCAGCGCCCGGGGCGAGGGTGACGATGCGGTCCCCGGCCCGGTAGCCCGTGTCGCCGACGACCAGCTCCTTCCCTGACAGCCGACCGAGCTTGTCCCACGCCTCACGTCCCCGGCGGTTCAGCTCGGCCACGTTGGCCCGCCGCCAGGCGTACATCGCCGCCTGACCGCCCTCGGCCACGTCGGCCGCCCAGCCGGCGACGGTGGCGTCCAGTGCCGTGTCCCGATCCGGAGACACGGCGATGCGACCGGCGCCGGCGTACCAGGACACGGCCTCGTCGACCTTGCCCGACCGCAACTGGGCCACGGCCGTGCGTTCGGCCGGATCGACCTGGCGGACGTTCTCGCTGAGGACGTGGACCGCGCCGCCGAAGCGGCGCACCACCGCCTCGAAGCCGCCGCCGGGTCCGACGGAGGACAGCTGGCGGGGGTCGCCCACGGCCACCACCTTGGCGCCGGTCACTCGGGCGGCCTGCAGGAACGCGACTAGGGCGGCGTCATCGGTCATGGCTGCCTCATCGAGCACGGCCACGTGGCGTGGCGACAGGCGCAGGGTGTCATGGGCGATGCGCCAGTTCAGCGAGGCCAGGGTCCGGCTGTCGATGCCGGCCTCGCGGCTCAGCGTCCGCGCCGCCTGGCCCGACGTCGACGTGCCCACCACCTCGTAGCCGGCGGCCTCGAAGGCGTCGCGGGCCGCGGCCAGCGCCGTCGTCTTGCCGGAGCCGGCGCTGCCCACCACGAGGTCGACACCCCGTCCGGACGTGCAGACGGCCTCCACCGCGTCGCGCTGGCCGGCGGTGAGAGGCCGTCCGAGTCGGGCCTCGGCGCGCGCTGCTGCAGCGCACGCGTCCGCGACCGATGTTGCCGCAGCGTTGCTTCGGGCCACCTGGGCTTCGACGCAGCGGGCGATGGCCTGCTCCCTGGCGATGGTCACCGCGGTTGCGTAGGCCCGCTCGCTGGCGCCGGCGACCCGGAGCAACGGAACGGCCTCGGGGTCGGCCAGGGTGCGGTCCACCACCCGGGCCAGCTCGCCGGGATCACGGCCGTACAGCGCCGGGGCCACGGCCACAACCACGTCCCGGCGGGTGAACACTTTGCGGGCGGCCAGGGCGCCGTTGGGGTCCAGCACCCGGTTGACGACGGCGCGCACCTCCTCGGCGCTCAGCGTGGGCGACGGCCGGCGGCGCGCTGCTGCTTCCCGGTCGATCGCCTGGCCGATGGACTCCACGCTCCAGCCGACCTCGCCGATCTCGGCCACCCACCGGGGCATCAGCTCGCCGACGGGCTGGTGGCGCTTGGGCGCTCGGGTGGCCCGGGCGGCAACGTTGCGGGCCTGGTAGCTGGAGTTGCCGGTGCGCTGCATCTCGGCCTCGATCTCCGCCGCCCGCTTGGAGTGGACGTCCATGACGGCCTCGGGCACCCCGGCGATGGCCCAGTGGCCGAGCTTCCCCGACGGTCCGTCGTCGGGAACGATGGCGTAGCCCAGTTCGACGGCGGCTCGGGCCGAGGCCATGCGCCCGACCATGGTGGCGGCGTGGAGGTGCTCGGTCCACAGGTTGGTTACGGCCGCCTTCCAGCCGCCCTTGTCGTCGTTCATTCGCACGAGGTTGGCCAGCAGCACGTGATCGTGGGGACCGGGGTCGCCGGCCCGAGATGTGGCGTGACGGGCGGTGGCGTAGATCAGGCCTTCGGTCGGGGTACGCACTGCCGCCTCGCCCCGTCGTCCCCCCAGCCGGCGGGTCAGGTCGTCGAGGTAGGCCAGGGTGGCGTCCCGCTCGGCGTCCATGATGGTGTGCATGTCCTCGGCCCGGCCGATCACGCCCAGCTCGGCCACCGACTTGTGGGCCGAGATAACCAGCTCCAGCCCTGGGCGCTTGGTGTGCACCAGCGGCTCGCCGGTGGTGGGGTCACAGGCCCCGCCGGGGCCGTAGAGGGCGGAGTACTGCTCGTCGGTCACCGCCCCCTGCAGGCCCAGTAGGCGGGCGCCGGTGCCGCCCCACAGCAGTGGCGTCTCGCCCCGAGACGCGTAGTAGGCCAGGGCCTGGCCGGGGTGGTCGTCGCCCCGGGCCAGCACCGTGGCCCGGTGGTAGTCGACCGAATCGGCTCCCATGATCTGCATCCAGGCCATGGCGGCACCGCCCTCCCTTCAAGGGGCACCCTTGAAATCGTGTCCCCAAGAGATGTTGCAGTATGGGAGGAATGTTGCGGGCTTGTAAAGAGTCTATTGTAGATCGGTATATCGCGGTATGAGGCGGTAGATGGCGGACTCTATTGGGTTTCTTGTGGTCAATGGCGGATCATATTGGTCAGTGAGCGGTTCTGGATTGGACAGTTCGGAGTCGCAGTAGCTCCGTCGGTGAGGCCTGGCGGTTCGCATGTCGAGTTGTTCGATCACTGCCGTGGGCGGCCTTCCTTCGTCGGGTGGGTGTTCGGACGGTCTCGACGAAGAAATCTCAAAATTATTTGTGGCGTTTCGGCTGCAGACACACCAGTAGAGGGGTGAGGGGGTCGTCGCGGCTCCTCAGGAAGGATCACTGACGATGAACGGTAAGACGACAGGTTCGAGCACTCAGACGCAGTTGGTCGACATCGAGTGGGTGGCGGGGCGCCTCGGCGTCAAGGTTCGCCACGTGCGCCGGCTCGTGGCCGACAGGCGCATCCCCTTCGTCAAGTGGGGTCACCTGCTGCGCTTCGATCCGGCCGAGATCGAAGCGTGGATCGACGGGTCACGGCGGCCGCCGGCCGCGTGACGGATGCGCCGGCAACGACGAGGTGCCGTCGTCGCTTGTGCCGGTGGCACACGTCACCGGCACCATTTCGGAGCACCGATGACCAGTGATTTGGACCGACCGGGTCCCACCCGGCATGCGATCGACGAACTGATCCGGCGTTCCGGCGTGCGCCCGGTCGCCTCCATCGACGATCTCAGTCGGTTCCGGGCGAGCCTTTGGGACTCCGACGAGGAACTGGCCGCGTTCCTTGCCAACGTCCGGGCCAGCCGCGGCGGGTGACGCATGACGATCTCGCCGGTGGTGGTCGTCGACACCGACGCGTCTCCCTGTCCTTACGCGTAGCTCAGCAGAGGGGGATCATGCCCTGGCCCCTTGGTAGCTTTTCGAGGTGACGGCGCGCTTGGAGGATCTCGTCGCCGGCGCCTCGCTGCGAGGGCTTGTGGCACAAGAGGCCGTCACCATCGTCGCTGCGGAGTTCCACGGGCAAGCAGCAGTCACCCTTACTGTCCGCCGGCCCTCCGGTGAGGTCGCCAGCGAACTGGTGTACCGCGCAGACGAGGAGCGCTTGACGGTCGAAGACCGCGCCGCCCCTTGGACGTTCGACGCCGACGCCGGCCTGTTCCGACTGGCAGCGGAGGCCCGGCGCATCCGCCTGGCACACCTGTTCGATCCTCGCCTGGCCGTGCACCTCAGCCTGCTTGAGCCCCTGCCTCACCAGATCCAGGCCGTGTACGGATCGATGCTGCCCCGCCATCCCCTGCGGTTTGCCCTGTGCGACGACCCGGGCGCGGGGAAGACGATCATGGCCGGGCTCTACATAAAGGAGCTGCTGCTCCGAGGCGATCTGAAGCGGTGCCTCATCGTGGCCCCGGGCGGGCTGGTCAACCAGTGGCAGGACGAGCTCTCGGACCGGTTCGGCCTGCGCTTCGACATCCTGACCCGGGACATGATCGAGGCCAGCGCCGCGTCCGACCCCCTGGTCGAGCACGACCTGCTGATCGCCCGGCTCGACCATCTCTCCCGCAACGACGAGCTGGTCGAGCGCCTGCGGGCCACGGAATGGGACTTGGTCGTCATCGACGAGGCCCATCGCATGTCGGCCCACCGCTTCGGCGGCGAGGTGAAGGAGACCCGCCGCTACCGCCTCGGCAAGGTGCTGGCCCAAGCGTCGCGCCACTTCCTGCTCATGACGGCGACGCCGCACGACGGCAAGGACGAGGACTTCCAGCTCTTCCTCGCCCTGCTCGACCCGGACCGCTTCGAGGGCCGCCCGACGGACGCAGCCGTGCCCGACGTGTCCGATCTCCTCCGCCGCATGGTCAAGGAACGGCTCCTGCGCTTCGACGGCAAGCGCCTGTTCCCAGAGCGACGCGCGACCACCGTGGCCTACCCCCTATCGCCGCTGGAGCGGGACCTTTACGAGCAGGTCACCGACTACGTCCGCGACGAGATGAACCTGGCCGAGCGCCTCGCTGCGGCCGGCGAAGGCCGGCGGGGCAACCGGGTGGGCTTCGCCGCCACCGTCCTGCAACGGCGGCTGGCGTCGTCGCCCGAGGCGATCTACCAGTCGCTCGCCCGGCGGGCCGGCCGCCTGTCGGACCGGCTGGAGGAGGCCCGCTCGGGCGCCGTCGCCAGCCTGGCCGACGTCGGCCCCGAGGTCGACGAGGACGACCTCGACGATCTGAGTGAGGACGAGGTCGAGGCCCTCGAAGACGCAGTAGTCGGCGACGCCACCGCGGCGGACAGCGTCGCCGAGCTGGAGGCGGAGATCGCCATCCTGCGTCGGCTGGAGGCGCTGGCCGAGCGGGTCCGGCGCTCCGGTACCGATCGCAAGTGGACCGAGCTCGTCGGCCTGCTCGACGACCGGCCGGAAATGGTCGACGAGACCGGTGCGCGCCGCAAGCTGATCGTGTTCACCGAGCACCGGGACACGCTGAACCAGCTCGTCGACCGGCTGCGGACCTGGTTCGGCCGGCCGGACGCCGTGGAGGCCATCCACGGCGGCGTGCGCCGGGAGGAGCGCCGGCGGGTGCAGGAGACCTTCACCCACGACAAGGACTGCGTCGTGCTGGTGGCCACCGACGCGGCGGGGGAGGGGATCAACCTCCAGCGGGCCCACCTGGTCGTCAACTACGACCTGCCGTGGAACCCGAACCGCATCGAGCAGCGGTTCGGCCGGGTGCACCGCATCGGCCAGCAGCACGTCTGCCACCTGTGGAACCTCGTCGCCGAGGACACCAGGGAGGGCCAGGTCTACGTGCGCCTGCTCGGCAAGCTGGAGGAGCAGCGCCGGGCGCTGGGCGGCCAGGTCTGGGACGTGCTGGGTGCCGCGCTCCCCGGCCGGGCGCTGCGGGAGCTGCTGATCGAGGCCATTCGCTACGGCGAGAGCCCGGGCGCCCGGGCCCATCTCGACGAGGTGATTGACGCCACGGTGGGCGAGGGGCTCACCGAGCTGGTCAACCAGATGGCGTTAGCCGGCGACGCCCTCGACCTGGTCGACGTCGAACGTATCCGCCGGGATCTGTTGGAGGCCGAAGCCCGCCGGCTCCAACCGCACTACGTGCGGGCCTGGTTCGTGGACGCCTTCGAGCGCCTCGGCGGACGCATGGGTGAACGGGAGGCAGGACGCTTCGAGGTCACCCGGGTACCGGAGCCCGTGCGCCAGGCCGCCCGAGCCGTCGGCGCGAAAGGGGTGGTTCTGGTACGCTACGAGCGGGTCACGTTCGACAAGGGGGGCAGCCGCCCCGAGGGACTGGAGCCGGCCGAGTTGCTGGCGCCCGGTCACCCGCTGTTCGAGGCCGTCCTTGCCCTTACGCTGCAACAGCTCGAGCCGCTACTGCGGCAGGCCACCGTGTTCGCCGACGACACCGACCCGGGCGATGCGGTACGGCTCCTGGTCTTCCTCAACCACGCCATCGCCGACGGGCGTGCTGCCGCCACCGGCCGTCAAGTCGTCTCCCGCCGCTTCGAGTTCGTGGAGCTCGGCCCGGACGGCACCGCCACCTCGGGGGGCTACGCCCCGTACCTGGACTATCGCCCCCTGACAGACGACGAGCTGGCACTGGTGGGCAAGGTGCTCGCCGACCCGTGGCTGGGGCCGGAGGCCGAGCGTGCCGTGCTCACGCACGCCGTGGAAGTGGCGGTGCCGGCCCATCTGGCCGAGGTGCGGGCCCACACCATGGCTCGCGTCACCAAGGTCCGGGCCGCGGTCCGCGATCGCCTGACCAAACAGATCGCCTATTGGGACGCCCGGGCCGCTGAGCTCCAGGCCCAGGCCGCAGCGAACCGCCAACCCCGGATGAACCCGGAACGGGCGCAGGCTCGGGCCGACGACCTGGCCACACGTCTCGCGTCCCGGTTGGCCGAACTCGATCGAGAGGAGCAGCTGTCGGCCCTGCCCCCGGTGGTGGCCGGGGCCGCGCTCGTCATTCCGGCCGGCCTGCTGGCCAGGCTCCGTGGTGACGAGCCCCAGCCGATCGTCCCCTTCGCCCTGGAGCGCCAGGTCGTGGAGCAGCGGGCGGTCGACGCCGCAGTGGCCGCCGAGGAGGCACTCGGTCACCTGGTGACAGTGATGCCCCCGTCGAATCCCGGGTTCGACCTCCGGTCGGAGACGCCCGACGGTGGCCTACGGTTCGTGGAGGTGAAGGGACGAATCGCGGGAGGCGAGACATTCATGGTCACCCGCAACGAGATTCTGCACGCCCTCAACGTGCCCGACGCCTGGGTGCTGGCGCTGGTGGAGGTCAGCCCCGACGGAGCGGCCCACGACCGGATCCGTTACCTGCGACGGCCGTTCGGCAACACAGTCCACCTGCCCTTCAGCACCACCGCCACCATGCTGTCGTGGCCGGACTACTGGCAGCGGGGGACCGAACCCTCGTGAGCCCCAAGCTGGTCGAGGTCGCCCTACCGCTGGAGGCCATCAGCGCTGCCTGCCGGCGCGACAAGGATAGGAAGACGGGGACGATCCGCAACGTCCACAAGTGGTTCGCCCCCATGCCGACGCCGGCGTGGCGGGCGCTGCTGTTCGCCGCCCTGGTCGACGATCCGGGCGACGGGCCCGAGCGGGCCGAGCTCCTGCGGATGGTGGAACGGCTCGTGCCGCCGGACGGTAACCCGCCCGATGCAGCAACGCTGGCCGAAGCAAACGCCATCCTGATGAAGGCCACAGGCGGCGACCCGCCAACGGTGTTCGACCCGTTCTGCGGGGGCGGGTCGACATTGGTCGAGGCCCAACGCCTCGGGTTGCCGGCGGCCGGCAGCGACCTCAATCCCGTACCGGTCCTTATCACCAGGCTGCTCACCGAGCTGATCCCCCAGGTGACGGGGCGCGCCCCGCTCGTCGCCGACCCGACCCAGCTCGGCATGAGGGTCACCGGCGGTCCTCTCGACGGCTTCCTGGCCGATTGCCGCCATTACGCGGAGCGCGTCCGCGAGAAGGTGTGGGCGGAGATCGGCCACCTGTACCCGGAACCGCCGGGCGGGGGAACGGTCGTTGCCTGGTTGTGGGCACGCACGGTGGTTTGCCCGAACCCGGCATGTCGCGCAGTCGCCCCGCTGGTAAGTTCCTTTTGGCTGTCCAGGAGGAAGGGCGCATTGACCTGGATCGAGGCGGTGGACCTCCGCCCGGGTCAACCAGCTCGCTTTGAGGTGCGAACGGGCACAAGTGGCCCATCCATAGCGGGAACTGTGGGCCGAGTCGCAGCGCGCTGTCTGGTTTGCGAACAGTCAATTCCGCTGACGTATGTTCGAGCTGAGGGCCAATCGGGCCGCATGAACGAACAACTCATGGCTGTCGTAGCTGACGGTCCAAACGGCCGCCGATTTCTCGCCCCAGGGGCAGCAGGCCATACCGTTGCGGCCGTAGACCGACCCGCCGGGCTACCGCCAGTTATTATTCCGGACAAGGCCCTTGGCTTTCGCGTTCAGCTGTACGGAATGCGTGACTTCGCAGACCTCTTCACTAATCGTCAGCTTGCCGCTCTTGGAGCGTTTGCTGACGTGGTTGCCGAATCTCATCACTGGGTGGTAGCCGATGGCGGCGATCCTGCGTACGGAATCGCCGTCATTTCTCTTCTCGGAACCTGCGTAAGCAAGCTGGCCATGAGCAACTCCACGCAAGGCCGATTTGAGCCAGTGACCAGCTCCAGCAATGGCGGCATTCATCCCGCCTTTAGCCGACATGCCCTCCCGATGGTCTGGGATTACGCTGAACTCAATCCCTTCTCGGGTGCAGCCGGCGACTGGCTGGCACAGATAGATGCGCTTAGTCGTGGCCTTCGCATGCTTCCGGGCCCAGTTCCACCGAGCCGAACGTTTCAGTCGGACGCACGGACGTCGTCCGCCACAATGAGCGCGGGAGCTCTCGTCGCAACTGATCCGCCGTACTATGCACAGATTGGTTATGCAGACCTGTCGGATTTCTTCTACATATGGCTGCGTCGAGCATTACGCGACACTCACCCTGACTTGTTTGCGACAGTAGCAACTCCAAAATCGGGGGAATTGATTGCCGCCCCCTACCGCCACGGGGACAGCATGCCCGAGGCTACAAAGTACTTCATCAAGGGGTTCACCGAGACATTTCACAGTCTGCAGGCCGTGATGAGGCCAGGACTTCCCATGCTCATCGTCTACGCACACAGACAGGAGGAGTCTGACGCCGAAGGCGTGGCCTCGTCTACGGCGTGGGATGCGATGTTGTCAGCCATTGTCGCCGCGGGCCTGAAGATCGTTGGCACCTGGCCATTGCATGCCACGACCACGAACCGCCAAATTGGGCAAGGCACGAACTCTCTCGCGTCGTACATGGTGCTCGTCTGCCGGCCGCAAGATGTGGCGGCGAAACCGACCGACCGTCAGGGGTTTTTGGCTGCGCTGCATGCGGAGCTGCCGCGGGCGATTCGCAAGCTGCAGGAGGGAGACATCTCCACAGTCGACCTCGGTCCAGCGGCGATCGGGCCGGGGATGGCCGTCTTCTCCCGCTTCTCCCGGGTGATCGAGCCCTCGGGCGGGTCTATGACGGTGGGCTCGGCGCTCAGCCTTATCAGTCAGGTGTCGGCCGAGGTGCTCGACGAGTTCGTCGGCGACCTCGACAAGGAGACCCGCTGGGCCATGACGTGGTTCAAGGACCACGGCTTCGAACCGGGCACGTTCGACGACGCCGAGAAGCTGTTCAAGCGCACGGACACGTCACTGGAGGCGCTCACGAGGGCCGGGATCGCCACCGGAGCCAAGGGGAAGGTCGTTCTGATCGGCCGGGACGACCTCCCTGACAACTGGGACCCGAGCACCGATCTGCACCTCACGGTGTGGGAGGTCATGCAGCACCTGGTGAAGCGGCTCACCTCGGCCGGTGGCGAGCAGGCCGCGGCTGACCTGCTGCGCAAGTGCCGGCGCTGGGGCGACCAGGCGCGTGACCTGGCGCAGTGGCTGGCGGCGGCCACACTGCACAACCGGCCGGCCGAAGCGCTCGACCTCGACGCCCTGGTGACGTCTTGGTCGGAGCTGGTCCGCTTGGCCGAGCGGCCTGAAACCGGGCAGGGCCGGCTAGGCGACCCAGGTACGGTCGGCCCATGAGCATGGAACCCTCAGTCGTCGAAGAGGTCCGTCTCAGGTCGTTCAAGAGCTTCACCGATGCGGTGCTCCCGCTCGAGGCGCTCACGTTGGTGGTGGGCCGCAACGGCAGCGGAAAGTCGAACGCGCTCGACGGCCTATGGGCCCTGACCCGGCTGGCGTCCGGGGAGGACGTGCGTGACGCCCTCGATGGCCAGCGGGAAGGTCCCGCAGTGCGAGGCGGGGCGGCGGGATGCGCGCCGTTCGGCGAGTCGACGTTCTCGCTCGGTTGCACCGTGCGTACCGGGCAGGAGCGGGTGCAGCTCGATGTCACCGTTCAGATCGAGCCCGGCGTCCAGATCGTCGCCGAGACCCTGAAAGCCGGCGACCGCATGTTGCTCGCCACCGAACCACCGACATCCGACTCCGCCGACATCTCGGCTGCCTGGGACGACGGGCGCGACGGCCCTCATCCCCATCTCACGTTCCGGGCCGGCCGGTTGCTCACCAGCCAGGTGCTGGCCCGGGTGCCGGCCACCACGGCGGGCCAACGCATCCACCTGGCGGCCGCCCAGGTCCTCACCGCCCTGCGGTCGGTGTTCGTCCTCGACCCGGTGCCCCACGAGATGCGGCAGTACGTGCCCCGGCGCGACGTCGTGCTCCGGCGCACCGCCGAGAACCTGTCCGCCGCCGTCGCCTCTCTGCTCGACGAGCCCACGACGGCCGAGCGGCTGAGCGAGGCCATGAGCCGGCTCAACGAGCAGGACGTGGTCGACGTGACCATCAGCCGCTCGGACCTCGACGACGTCATGCTCACGATGGTCGAGCGATTCGCCGGCCGGGAACACCAGGTGCCGGCCCGGGTGATGAGCGACGGATCACTGCGCTTCTTGGCCATCCTGGTCGCCCTGCTCCAGGCGCCCACGGTCGACACCGCGCCCGAGCCGCTGGCCTCGGAGGACGCCGTGGGGCAGACCACGCTGGTCATCGAGGAGCTGGAGAACGGGCTGCACGCTTCGCAGGCCCAGCTCCTCGTCGGCCTCGTCCGCGACGAGGTCCATCGGCGCCGGGTGCGGGCGCTGGCCACGGCCCACAGCCCGGCCCTGCTCGACGCCCTCACCGGCGACGAGCACGGCAGCCTGGTCATCTGCGAGCGCGACCGGAACGGCCGGAGCACCCTCCGGCGCCTTGTCGACCTGCCCAATTACGTGGACATCGTGGCCGCCGGCACCCTGGGCCGGGCCGCCGAGGACGACCGCCTGCGGTCGGCGCCCGTGCCGACCCGGTCGCCGTCGGACGTGCTGGCCGAGATTCTCACCGGTCCGTCGTGACCGCCACAGTGACGATGGTCGACACGTCGGTGCTCTGCGAGCTCCTGCAGGTGCCGGGAAAGTCCAACCCCGCCCGTGGCGCCGACGTGCGGGCGGAGGTCGACCGCCGCTGGCGTGACGGGGAGCGGTTCGTCATCCCGATCACCGCGGTCATCGAGACCGGCAACCACATCGCCCAGGGCGACGGCAACCGCTACGACGTAGCCGGCCGTCTCGTGCGCCTCCTGCAGGTCGCCATCTCGGAGGAGAGCCACTGGCGGGTGCTACAGACGCGCCTCGGCGCTGAGTTTCTAACCTCGCTCTGCTCCGGCGACTCCACCGGGCAGTCGCTTGAGGCGCTGGCCGCGGCGCGGGTAGGCGCCGGCGACATCGCCATCCTGGTCGAGCGAGACCAGTTCCTAGCCTCCACCGCCATCCGCAGCGTCCAGGTGTGGACCTTCGACGAGGGCCTGAACGCCCAGGCCGCCGCCCGGCCGTGAAGGCCCCGCCGCCGTATCCTCGCATCCCCCACCTGATCGACGGCCGCGGCACCGCCGACGATCTGGTGCTGGCCGCCCCGGCCGTCGCCACGCTCCTGGGCGCGCCTGCGTTGGTGGAAGAGAAGGTCGACGGTGCCAACGTCGTGCTCTGGATGGACGACGGCCGGGTGGAGTCCGCGCTGCGATCCGGCCAAGGGGCGATGGACCGCGCCGGTCAGCTCGGGCCGCTCCGAGCCTGGGCGGCTGAGCACGACGCCGCCCTCCGAAGCGTCCTGGGCGAGGACCGTGCGCTGTACGCCGAGTGGCTGTTGCTCACCCACTCCTCTGCGTACGATCGGCTCCCGGCCTACCTCGTGGCTCTTGACCTGTGGCGGCCGTTGACGGGGTTCCTGCCGGTGGCGGAGCGTGATTCGGCGTGCGCCGGCGCCGGTCTGACCACGCCGCCGCTTGTGTGGACCGGAGTGGCCGGCACTGTCGATGGCGTGGAGCGGCTGCTCGGTACAGCGGCGTGGGGGGCCGGCCCGGCGGAAGGGCTCGTGGTTCGCAGCCTGGCCGACCCCGCGCTGCGGGCCAAGCTGGTGCCTGCCGGCTTCCGGCGGCTCGGCGACGACGAGTGGCGCAGCGGCCGGCCCCGCAACCACCTCGCTGAGGGCGTGTCATGGCACTGAGCAACCGTGATCGGGTGGGCCGGGCATTCGAGGCGCTGGCCGCAGGTCTGGGCCCCTACGTCGACCGCCGGATGCGGGCGACCGGCCGCACCGACTGGGCGCCGAGCCAGGACCCCGCACTCCTGCTGAGGGCGATGGTCGACGCATGGGACCGGGCCTTCGGCTCGGAGCTTGGGAAGTCCGAGCGCAACGTGGTCTTCGAGCTGCGGGACTGGCGCAACCGCTGGGCCCACAACGACGCCTTCACCGTCGACGACGCCTACCGGGCCCTCGACTCTATCGAGCGACTGCTCGTGGCGGCCGACGCCCGGGAAGCCACCGAGGTCGGCGCGGCCAAGAGCGAGCTCATGCGCCTGAGGTTCGAGGCCCAGGCCCGTAAGGCCACGCCGACGGCCGACGCCCTGCTCACCCAGCCAGCCGCCGGGCTCAAGCCCTGGCGCGACGTGATCCAGCCCCACGACGACGTGGCCCGAGGGAAGTTCGCCCTGGCCGAGTTCGCCGCCGACCTTCACCAGGTCTGGCTCGGCGCCGGCGCCGCCGAGTATGCCGACCCCGTCGAGTTCTTCCGCCGCACGTTCCTCACCGGCGGGCTCCGCCAGCTCCTGGCCCAGGCCGTGGAACGCCTCACCGGCCAGGGCGGCTCGCCGGTGGTCGACCTCCAAACGAGCTTCGGTGGCGGCAAAACGCACTCCATGATCGCCCTGTACCACCTGTGCTCGGGCAAGCCTCTGGCGGCGCTGCCCCAGGAGGTGCAGGACCTCGTCGGCGGCGTGAGCCCGTCCGGGCTGCCCCCGGTCCGGCGAGCCGTGCTCGTGGGCCACCGCATTCCACCGGGGCAGCCGGCTGTGAAGGACGACGGCACCGTCGTCCGCACTCTGTGGGGCGAGCTGGCCTGGCAGCTCGGCGGTCCCTCCGCCTTCGCCCTTGTGGCCGACGCCGACCGTACGAGCACCAACCCCGGCGACGCACTGCGGCTGGTCCTCGACCAGGCCGGTCCGTGCCTGATCCTGATCGATGAATGGGTGGCCTACGCCCGGGAGCTCTACCGGGACGACACGCTGCCGGGGGGCACGTTCGACACCCACTTCACCTTCGCCCAGATGCTGACCGAGGCGGCCCGCGGGGCGGAGCGGGCGCTGTTGGTGGTGTCGATCCCGGCGTCGGAGGCGCCCGACGGCCCGGCGGTGGGGTCCAACCTGGAAGTCGGCGGCGCCGGAGGTCGGGAGGCCCTGCGGCGGCTGCGGTCGGTGATCGGCCGGGTGGAGTCGTCGTGGCGGCCGGCAACGGCCGAGGAGAGTTTCGAGATCGTCCGCCGACGTCTGTTCCAGCCGGTGGAGACCGCTCACCTGGCCGACCGTGACGCCACCGCCAGGGTGCTGGGCGACATGTACCGCACCCAGGCCAGCGAGTTCCCGGTGGAGTGCCGCGAGAAGGCCTACGTCGAGAAGATCAAGGCCGCCTATCCGATCCACCCCGAGCTGTTCGCCCGCCTTTACGAGGACTGGTCGACCCTCGACCGCTTCCAGCGCACCCGCGGCGTGCTCCGCCTCATGGCCATCGTGGTCCATGCCCTGTGGGCCGGGCAGGACCAGTCGCCGGTCATCCTGCCGGCCAGCGTCCCTCTCTCCGATCCCGCCGTGGTCGCCGAGCTGACCCGCAACCTCGAGGACAACTGGAAGCCGATCATCGACGCCGACGTCGACGGGCCGGGTTCGATGCCCCGTGCCCTCGACGACCAGTACAAGAACCTGGGCCGCTACGGCGCCACCCGCCGGGTGGCCCGCTGCGTCTTCCTCGGTTCTGCGCCGAGGTCGGGCTCACCGAACCAGGGGATCGACGCCGCCCGCGTCCGCCTCGGATCGGCCATGCCCGGCGAGACGGTCGCCATCTACGGCGACGCCCTGAGCCGGCTGGCCGACCGGGCCACGTACTTCTACGTCGGCAGCGGCCGGTACTGGTACGGCACCCAGCCCGGAGTCGCCCGCCTGGCCCGGGACCGAGCCGAGCGCCTGGTCTCCGGTGCCCGGCACGAAGTGCACGACGCCATTGGCGCCCGTCTCCGGCTCCTCGAATCGCACCGCGACCAGTTCGCAGCCGTCCACGCCGTCCCCGCCGGCCCGGCGGATGTGGCCGACGACCCCTCGGCGCGCCTGGTCATCCTCGGCCCCGGAACCCCCCATCGCCCCCGGGCGGGGGAGACCGCGGCGCTCCAGTTGGCCCGTGAGATCCTCGACCACCGCGGCGTGGCTCCTCGCGACTTCCGCAACATGCTCGTGTTCCTGGCCGCCGACGACCGGGCCGTGGCCGACCTGGAGCAGGCGGAGGCCGACCACTTGGCCTGGGCGTCGGTGGTGAAGGACTCCGACGCCCTCGGCCTGTCCCGCCAGCAAGAGGACCAGGCAAAGGAACGGTTGGTGGACGCCAACTCCACGGTCGACCTGCGCCTGGCCGACGCGTACCACTGGCTGCTCGTCCCGCGTCAGCCCGAACCCACTGAGCCGCCGATATGGGACGAGGTGAAGGCGGATGGCTCGGGAAGGCTCCCCGAGCGGGCGGCGCGAAAGCTGATCCAGACGGGCGGCCTGTACGTCGCCTATCCGCCGGTGCTGCTACGCCTCAGCCTCGACGGCCCTCTCGCCTCGCTGTGGGAGAGCGGCTCGGTCACCGCCAACCAGCTCTGGGACGCCTACGCGCGGTACCTGTACCTTCACCGCCTGCGTGACGTCGGCGTGCTGCTGGACTGCGTGGCCAGCGGGCCGGCGTCCACCGTGTGGGCCACAGAGGGATTCGCAGTGGCGGAGGCTGAAGACCCGCGTCAGGCCGGGCGTTTCGCCGGACTGGTGGCCGGGGCCATGGCGCCCCCCGCCCGGGGAAACACGCTGCTCGTCGCTCCGGCGACGGCGGACGCGCAGATCCGAGCCGAGCAAGCCCATGTCGAAGTGGCGAATAGCGACGCAGGTACCGGTGCGGAGGACGCGACCGTGACCCAGCGGCCCCGGCGCTTCTACGGCGTCGTCGCCGTCGACCCCGACCGGCTCGGCCGCGACGCCGGCAGGTTGGCCCAGGAGGTCGTCGCCCACCTCCAAGGGCTCGTAGGGACGGATACCGAGGTCACCATCGAGATCCGGGCGACCAACGCCGACGGCTTCCCGGAGACGACCGTGAAGATCGTCGGCGAGAACGCGGCCGCGCTGCGTTTCACCGATCACGGCTTCGAAGCGACCTGAGTTTCGCCGCTCCGTCGCGCTGTCGTCGGCGCTCGGGAGCTGCGTTTCGTCCCATATAGGTGCCCGCTCGAATCCCGCAATGAGCGGCTCCGGGAGCTTGTACACCTTTCACCGGCCAGTAACCGCTGTTCGCTCCCATTTCGCTCCCACGCCGCTCCCAAGCGTGAGCTAAGATAGGTCCTGACCAGGACTTATGGGGATCCCATATGACTACAGCGCGTGACTGCAAAGCCCTGTACAGGAGTTCGATTCTCCTCGCCGCCTCAAGCGAACGAGCAGGTCAGGGGTGTGGCCCTCCGGGTGCCCCTTCTACGCGTCCAGCCCCACCTGGGTACCACGCGTCACCTGCCCGGCTCCTGACACACGGCAGGCCTGTCGCCGCCTCGTCTACCCCGGGCCGCCAGGTTTCCCATCCGGGTGTCCCTTGCCGGGATTGTCCCCGCCGGGAGGCTTGTTGGCTCCGCCCTTCTCCCCCGGCTCGGTAGCGGGCGGCTCCGTGACCGGAGGGGACGTCGCGGGTGGGAAGGTCGCCGGAGGGAATGTCGCCGGAGGGGACGTGAGTGGAGGCGACGTCGCAGGTGGCGCCGTCGGCGGTGGCGACGTCGCGGGAGGATCGATTGCGGGGGGTGAGGTGGGCCGCAGATCGGGTGCGTACGTGTCCACCGGCGAGGTGTCCGACGGCGCGGCGGCAGGAGGAGGGGCGGTCGGCCGCTGGGTCGGGGGCGATGACGTGGCAGGTTCGCCCGACTGGGTGGCCGGCGGTGAGGTCACGGGGGCGGCTGACTGCGAGGCCGGCGGCGAGGTGGCGGGTGCTGGTGTCTGGGGGGCTGGCGACGGGGCGGACCCGGCTGGCGCCGCCGGGTTGGCGGGCCGCGTGGGACTCCCAGCTCCTGACGTCGACGTTCCAACGGCGCCGCCGCCTGCCGGGCGGGACGCCGCCATTGGGCCGAATACGCCACTCCTTGGAGCGACCCCAATTCGAGGAGCGCCGGCCTCGGCAGGCTCGGAGACGGCACCGCCCACCCCAAGGGCCACGAGGAGGTCGGACGGCGCGCTGCCCGGAGGAGACGCGTTGCTTCCGCGGGGCGACAGGGGGGTCGGGGGGCGCACTCCCTGCGCGGCGATCACGGGCCCCGGTTCGGAGGAAGCGAAGTCCAGGGCGGAGTCGTCACCGCGGCGGTCGGACAAGTACATCCCCGACAGCGCCAGGCTGGCAAGAGCGACCAGGGCGACAACCTGGGACGTGCCACGCTGAAGCGGCAGCCTCCAGCGTCCTTTCGCGCTCTGCCCCCCCTCCAGGCTGAAGGATCCCGTCGGCCCTGCGCTGGTGACCAGGACCGGTTCCGCGGGCTCACCGGTCTGATCCGGCCAGATCGTCGCCGGAAGTGAGTCGAGAAACACGCCCTCGAGCGGGAAGGACGGGACCGGGTCTGGGCGCTCCCCGATCTGCTCGGCCCAGATCGTCGTCGGCAGTGGGTCGAGTGAAATGTCCTCGACCGGTCCGTCCTCGAGCGAAGTCGCCTGGGAGAAGGCGATGTCCAGACCGGCCACCCACTCCTGGTCGTCCTCCGCAGGGAAGTCCGGGGTCGGCCGGAACTCCGGGGGCAGCTCCAGTGAACCCGGGTCCACCAGGTTGCTGTGCAGAGGCTCGTCCAAGGAGAGCGGGGGCCACGGGGGGTCCGAAGACACATCGGCCGCGTCCAAGGGGTGGAGGGGTTCCTGCAGTTCGTCGTCGGGCATCGGCCTTCTCCCCGTTCCAGGGTCCTCTTACCCCCGGCCAAGATTTCCAACTCCAGCGCGCTCGGCGCCGCCGCCTCCTCGAGGCCGACCTCGTCGTATTCCGCTCGCGCCGGCAAACCCGGGCCTACGTCTACCTGGCGGGCAACGGGCTGCCCGGGCAACATGAGCATCGGTCCCATTCGGGCACCGTGGCCATTCGCCCCCTGGCCCTTCCCTGTCCCCGGCGCCGGCTGGACCGCTCGTACCGCCTACCGGCTCAACACGGGCGACATGAGCGTCGAGGACGAGAGACACCGACGCCTACCCCGACGCATGGGAGCCGAACGGCCCGCCGGGCGCGCGGGATTGGCGGGTCGACAACCATCCGACCCAGACCAGACTGCGGTGGATGTGGCCAGGTAGGGCGTGCTCTCGGACGTTTCAGTGACAACACCGAGAGGCAGAGGTGAGGGGCACGGTGGCCTGCGTTCGCGGGCTTACGTCACGACCTCGCACTCGGCGACGGCGTCGCCGGCGGCGGCGCAGTTGTCGGTCCCCGGTCCGCCGGCCAGGCGGTCGGTGCCGGCCTCGCCCCTGAGGAAGTCGTCGCCCGCGCCGCCCGCCAGGTCGTCGTCCCCCGGGCCGCCGAAGAGCCGGTCGTTGCCATCACCGCCGCTGATCTTGTCGTTGCCGTCGCCCCCGCAGATCACGTCGTCGCCCCCCAGCCCGGCGATCTCATCGTCGCCGCCGAGACCGACGATGACGTCCGGACCGGCGGTGCCGACGATCCTGTCGTTTCCGGCGGTACCGATGATCGTCGCCTGGCGTCCGTCACAGATGAGCGGGTTGACCGTCGTGGTCGTCGTCGAGGAGGTGGTGGTCGGGCGGATCGTGGTCGTCGACGAGGAGGTGGTGGTCGGGCCGATCGTGGTGGTCGTCGTCGAGGAGGTGGTGGTCGGGCGGACCGTGGTCGTCGGTGCGGTGGTCGTCGTGCCGCCGGCGAACGTGATGGTGTGGCGGGCCGAGCGGAAAGGGCTGTTCGACGTGGCCTCGACGAAGCAGGTCACGCCGAGGGCGTTGCAGTCGACGGTGAAGAACGGGCCGCCGGACTGCGAGGCCTGGAAGGTCGGGGACACCTGCACGTCCGCGGTGAAGGTGCCTTGGTTGTTGCTCATGCGCTGCGCCAGGGTCGGGCCCATGGCGAACGTACCGTCGGGGAGAATGGCAGCTTGGTACACGTTGACCAAGACACCGAATCCGCTTGACTGGAAGCCGCTGCCCGTGACGTTGACGGTCGTTGTGCCGGCGTAGGGCGGATGCGGGCTGAGGTCGACCGTGACGCCGGGCTGGGTGCCGGACTCCGGGGCGGCCAAGGTGACGCCCACTCCGGTCACTGTGAAGGCCATGAACAGTGCGAGCGCCACCCGCTGACGGCGGAGGTGGTCCACGGACGCTGTCCTGGAGCGGAGTACGGGCGTGATGCGCATGGCAGGCCTCGCTTCATCGCTGGGAACCGCGGGTGAACCCTATTCGCCAGAGTCGGTGGAAGCAATCGTCATGCCGTGGCTTGCAGCCCTACGGACTCCGCCCGCCCGGCGGCGGTAGTCGTCGTTCGCCGCTTCCATGAGGTCCCGGTACGGCGTCACGTTCTCCCATCCGCCCAGCGCCCAGCGCCGAGCATTGCGCCGTGGTCACGCTAGATGCATTACGTCTCTATTGACTGCGCTCCCGGCGGGGTTACCCTCACCGTGATGTCTTGCGGCGCCCGCGCGCCGCCCGGGGGAGGGAAGCGCCATGTTCAGGAGTTCGCGCCGCAAGGCGATCGTGTGTCTCACGGGGGGCGTGGCCGCGCTGCTGGTTGCGGCTTCGGCCAGCTTCGCCTGCGCTTCCCTCGCTCTCATAGAGGTGACGCCCGGTGTGGTCAAGCCCGGCCAGGAGGTCAACTGGAAGGGCACCTTCTTCATCAAGGACGAGCCCGTCGTCGTGCGGTGGAACGCCCTCGACGGACCGGTCCTGGCCACCGGCGTGCCCCCCAGCGCCGACAACGGGCTGCACGGCAACTGGAGGTTCGTCGAGGGAACGATGACCATCCCGGCCGACGTCAGGGCGGGGAGCTACATGGTCGTGGCCACCCAGAACCCGGTCAGGGGAAGCAACACCTGGGGCGTTCCGGCCCGGACCGTCGTGCAGGTGAGCGACGGCAGCCCCTTGCTCGGACAGCCGGTGGGGCAGTCCAACCTGCTCCGCCCCGACACCCTGCTGACCGAGGATTCGATCTCCGGCGGCGCCATCGCCGTCGTCGCCCTGGGGGCGGCCGGCGTGGCCATGTTCATGGTGGGAATCGGCCTGGCGTTCGCCTCTCGCCAGCCGGCCGTTCGCCCCGCGCCGGTCGCAGGCGCCGACAGCGAGTAGCGCGCCACCAGCGCGGGTCCGGACACAATCAACAGAGGGGCAGGAGGACGGGTCGATGAGCATTAGACGACGCGGGAGTGCGATCGGCCTGGTCGTGGCTTTCGGCTTGGTTCCCCAGGCCGCAGGGGGACAGGCGGCGACCGGCACCGAACCCCGGTTCACCAGCACCGTCCACGCCACGAACGGCCAGGACGAGGCGCCCGGGCGCTCCTACACCTCACCCGGCGTCGTCGTCGACCCCGACAACCCCAAGCATGTCTTCGCGGCCACGGTGGACGTGCGGAGCCAGCGTTGCGCGCTGATCCGCTCCGTCGACGGCGGCCGCAAGTGGGTCCGTCCCGACTCGTCGCCCTCACCCGACGCCTACCCGTTCTGCACCCACGATACCGGGTTCGTCCCCATGTCCTTCCTGGCCATGGGGCGCGACAAGACCCTCTATTTCGCCCACATCGGCTGGGACACCCAAGACGGTGGCCGCAGCGAGAACCGCAGCACGTTCCTCGGCCGCTCCACCGACATGGGCGAGACCTGGCAGTCCACCGTGGTCCGCAACAACCGCGGCAAGGTGGGCAACGACATCGAGAAGAACGTGCCGACCGGCCTTGCCGTGGACACCGTCACCGGCGACCAGGACATCGTCTACGTGACCTGGACCGCCAGCTACCCCAATCCCACGTCTCCGAGCCGGCCGGGGCAGCCGATGATGGCGGTCTCCGCCGATGGCGGCAAGACCTTCGGCGAGCCCGTCAACGTCTCCGGGCAGTTCTACGAAGACCCGAAGAACATCCCCTCGGACCTGACCGACGCCCAGAAGTCCAGGGCCAACTTCGGCGGTTCCGGGGCCAACCCCACCGTCGACGGCCGGGGTGGTCTCTGGGTCTCGTGGAACCGGGGCACGGCCAACATCACCCCCACGCCGCCGCCGACGGTGCTGTACCTGTCCCACTCGACCGACAGGGGCAAGACGTTCGCAGTTTCCGAGATACAGCCCGGTGACGTGAACCAGCTGGGCCCGACGGGCACGCAGCTCCGCTGGACTCCCCAGGGCGGCCCGACCGGCTCCCTGCACGCGGTGTGGGAGGGCAAGCCGGTGGCGGCCCAGGGTGACCGCGATGTCATCTACCGCCGCTCCACCGACGAGGGCAGAACGTGGAGCCCGGTGAAGGCCCTCAACGACGACGACCCGAATCAGCTCTGGGGACAGTTCCAGCCCAATCTCAGCGTGGCGCCGAACGGCCGGCTCACCGTGGCATGGTGGGACATGCGCGACAGCGCCGGACGCTTCGTCAACGACGTGTACACCACGCACTCGACCGACTCCGGCGCCACGTGGTCGCGCAACGTCCGGGTGACGGACCAGTCCATCAACCGCACGATCGGCATGTGGAAGCCGGGCACCGGGGGCGACGTCCGTCAGCCCCCGGGCATCGGCGCCTCCGACGCCCTCACTTACTTCGTCTGGGACGACACCCGTAACGGCACCGATCAGACGGAGACCCAGGACCTGTATGCCGCGACCGCACAGTTCAAGGCCCTCGAGGCCGGCGGGCTGCCCAAGACGGTGGGGTATGTCTTGGGCATCGTGCTCGGTGGCGGCTCCGTCGGGCTGATCCTGCTGGTAAGTTCACTCCTCTTCCGGGCCCGACGGAAGCCCGGCCCGCCGGCCGGCAAAGCCGACTCGGACTCGGGCAAGGAGTCGGTCGAAGTCGGTTGAACCATCAGCGAGCCCAGTCCGCGGCGCCGGCGCCGGCACCGGCTCCCATCTCCCCGTTGTCATAGGACGACTCCCGGGCGGCAGCCGCCGGGTGGCCGTCGGGTCGGCGGGGTGAGAATGTCGTTTCGGCGACTGATGGTGGCCGTCGGCGCGGTCGGCGTGGTGGTGTGCTCCCAGGCGTCGCCGGCCTCGGCCCATGCCGTTCTCTTGCGCACCGATCCCTCCCCCCAGACGACGGTCGCCGTCCAGCCCGCCGCACTCCGCCTGGTCTTCTCGGAGCCGGTGGAGGCCGTATTCGGCGGCGTCCGCCTCTTCAACGTCGACGGTGAGCGGGTACGCACCGGCGAGGCGCGCCACCCGGAGACAACCCGCAGCGAGTTGCTCGTACCGGTGCCGACCATTGGACGCGGGACCTACACCGTGACCTGGCGGGTCGTCTCCGACGACGGCCACCCGGTCCGCGGGGGGTTCTCGTTCTACGTGGGAGCGCCGTCGCCGGTGTCCTCGACAGCCGCCGTCGCCGCCGAGGGCCCCACCGGCCGGCTGGTCGCCTGGGGCGGCGGCGCCGCCCGCCTGGCCTGGTATCTCGCCCTCGCCCTGGTGGTAGGGGCGGTGGTCGTCCGCCGGTGGGTGTGGACCCCCGCGACCATCGCTTGTGACCTGCCCGAGGTAGCCCGCGACTTCCGGCGGCGGTTCTCCCATCTCCTACCCGGTGCCTGGCTGCTGCTGGCCACGACGGGTGCGGCCAGCCTGCTGTTCCAGGCAGCCAAGGTCTCGGGGCTCTCTCTTCCCGAGTCGCTCGACCCGGCTGTGCTGGGCGAGGCGTTGGGGACGTCGTTCGGGCGGCTGTGGGTGGCCGAGATGGCCGTCACCGCCGCGCTGGCCGTCCCCGTGGTCCTGCTTGCCCGGCGCCGGTCCCCGCGGTGGCTCTCGCCCGGTGCCTGGACGCTGTTGGGAGGCGTGGGCGTCCTGAGCCTGATCGTCCTCGGCGCCCTCGGCGGTCACGCCCGCACCGATCCGAACCCGGTCTTGGCGGTGGCCTCGGTGTCGCTCCACCTGACCGCGGTGTCGGCCTGGATCGGCGGCCTGCTCGTCCTGATCATCGGGGGGGGGCCGGCGGCGATGACGGCGCCCGCCGAGCGCCGGCCGGCACTGCTGGGCCAGGTCCTGCGCCGGTTCTCGCCCTTCGCGGTCGGCGCGGTGACGGTGGTCATCGTGACCGGCGTTGCCAACGCCGTACTGGAGTTCGACTCCTTCAGCGACCTGTGGCGCCTCTCCTACGGCCGCACGGTGCTGGCCAAGGTCGTGGCCCTCTGCCTCGCCCTGCTGGTGGCGGCGCGCCACCTTCTGCTGATCCCTCGCCGGCTGGGTTGCGGGGACGGCGAAGCGTCGGCCCCCCTTCGCTCGTTCGGTCGCTCGAGCAAGGCGGAGATGGCCCTGCTGGGAGTGGCGCTAGCACTGGCGGCCGGGCTGGTCGACCTCGTCCCCGGAAGAACGATGGCCGAGGCGGCCAAGGGCCCGGTCACCCAGGAACGGCGCGCCGCGGGCTACACGGTGCAGTTGTTCATCGACCCGACCCAGGCCGGGGAGAACGACCTCCACGTCTCCTTCATCAACGCCACCGGCCTGACTGCCGCCGAGGTCGAGACCGTCGAGGCCGAGTTGGTCTACCGCCAGGACCCGCCGAGCCCCGTGCGGATGCGCCTCCTGTCGCCAGGACACTTCGTGGGTCAGGTGGATCTTGCCGCCCCCGGCACCTACCGGCTGGACGTACGTGCCCCCGGTCCGCGCGGATCGGTCGATGCCACCTTCAACTTCCGCCTGACCGACTCCCTGTTCAAGCAGAGGGCCCCGTGACACGTCTCTGCGGGGTCCTGCCCAAAGCACTCCTCGTCTGGTTGGTGGCGGGGGTCGGACCGGCCGGCGCCCACGAGGAGATCACCCCCTCCTCCGTGGTGACCGGCCGGGCCGCGTTCCTCACCTTCACCGTGGCTAACGAGCGCCAGGTGGCCCTCGTCAGCGTGACCCTGGCTCCGCCGGCGGGCCTTGTGCTGGGGCCGGTGACGCGCGAGCCCCAGGGGTGGTCGGCGGCTCGTGCCCCGAGCGGTATCACCTGGTCGGGAGGGTCACTGGCGCCGGGCAGGTTCGAGCAGTGGGGAGTGGAGCTGGAGGCACCCGATCAGCCTGGTGCCTTCACCTTCCGGTCGACCCTGCGCTTCGCCGACGGGCGCACCGACTCCCACGACGTGCCCCTCACCGTCTCACCCGCCGGCGTGACCCTCGGCGAAGCTGCGCCGGGCGCCTCGGTGGCGACTACGACGGTGGCGACGGTCGCCCCGCCGGCCATCGCCGGCCAGGTCGGATCGGCTCGACGTCAGGCCAACCTGGCCCTCGCCGTCGGCGGGGCAGGCCTGCTCGTCGGCCTCGCGAGCCTGGCCCTGGCTACCCGACGGCCCCGACCTGGCGGCCGCGCAGCCCCTCAAGGCGAGCAGGACTGGTAGCGGCCCATGGTGCTGGTCGGGGAGCCGGCCTCCCCAGCTCATCGAACCTCCAGCGATGCGTTGGTGTGATCCACGCGATCGTCGGCGGGACACCACTTCGTCCACGTGCCGCCCCGGCTGCGGATGGACCACTGCTCGTCCCCGTGCGAACGGCCGGCCACGGTGATCCACTTCCCGCCAATCAGCTCTAGGAGCACCTGGTTGCGCTCGATGATCGCGTCGATGCGCTCGAGCGGCGCCTGGACGACCGCAAGCAGGCGCAGCGGTTCATGCATGCGCCGGTCTCCAACGCCGACCGCCTGCGCGGGGAGGCCCACCTGGAGGTCGCCCCCCTCGCCCAGGACGACGCCAATGCCGCCCACCGGGTTGTGCAGGGTCTTGTCTCCCGCGCCGAACTGATCGGGGTCGACCGACGAGAAGTAGTACTGAGCGGAGATCCACTGGCCGACGACGAGCGGCGCGGTCATGATCGTCTCCAGGGCGCTGCCGTCGCCATCGCTGTCGGCGTCGTAGGAGTGCAGGAACACGCGACATGCGAGGTCGAGTCCGGCGGTGATCGAGCGGGGCCCGACGACGAACGCAGCATTGCTGGCGAGCCCCCACTCGGGACGCACCTGCGCCCAGTCGTGCCCACGGACGCGGACCTTCCCGGGATCTCCCGGGAGCCGCCCAGCCCGCTCGCGTGCGAGCCGTTCGCCGGCCACCGCGACGTCCCGCTCGAAGCCTGCGACCAGCCGTTCGTGGGTGTCCGGCACGGCGTGGCGGTCGAGGACGGTCACTTCGTCGGAGACGGTGTCGTGCTGGGCGGCAACGAAGAGGGTGTCGTCGGGGACCGTGATGGCGCGCTCTTCGAGGCCGGCACGGACACCAGGGTCGTTGAGGATGGCCACTGCGACCCGGGCGCTCGGACCACCGGGGGCGCCGCCGCACGCGCCGCAGTCATAGGAGGATGCGTGCGGGTTGTTGATGTTGTAGCTGCCGTGCCCGCAGAACACGATGAGCCGGGCGAACCGGGTCAAGCCCATGGTCCCGACGATGGACTTTGCGAACGAGACGCGCTCCTCGAGCGCCAAGCCGGAGCTGTCGTCGTGTTCCGCCTCGACAGCCGGTCGTGTCTGGGGGGGCCTGACTCGGCGCGTCGTCAGTCCTTGCAGGCGACGGACCAAGCCCGGTGCCACCGTCCTGGCCGCGGCCGCAGGACCGATGAGGTAACCCGCCGCCTCCGCGAGCGCGAACGGACCGCCCAGGCTCCCTTTGGCGGCGTGGAAGGCCTCGTGCCCTGCGCCGGCGGCTCGCTGCGCGGTGAGGTAGCCGAGGGCGCCGTCAGGGACGAGCGGCTGCTCGGCGACCTCGTGTTCAGGCGTCAACAGCACCGGGCAGCGCGGCTGGCTCTCCGGCGACCCCAGCGGCCGCCAGCGCACGGGAACGCCGAAGAACCCTGCGAACCCGAGGGTCTCGTAGGGGCCGCATGCCTGTAGGTGGCGTTGCAGTCCCTCGGAGCGCACGTCGATGCAGAAGGCCGCTTGCACGTCCGGCCGCTCCGTCACCGGGCCGGGGTCCAGGCGGCTCAGCAGTCCCAGCAGCCGATCGCGGAAGTTTCCCTCCTGCGCGTCGAGCCACATCGACTTCCGCACCGGCGGCGGCACCTGCTGAAGGACGCCACGCACGGCGGGGGCGAGGAACGGATCGTCGGAGGTGCTGCCGAGAGCGGCGAGGACCGCCGCCGCCCGGTCCTCGAGGAGCTTGTCGTTCTCGACCACCTCGTCCGGGTGCTGCGGGGGCTGCTGAGCAGCTGCGCCATGGGCCGCCGCCGCCGTTGCGGCCACCTGGACGGCGAGCAGCTCCACGAGGCGCAACGGGGGACGATCGTGGTCGGGCGGAGCCCACTCGTCGTTCCAGCGCGCGTACCCGGCCCAGCCCGGAAGCCGGCCGAGGTGCTCGCGAAGGGCGCCGACGCGATCGCCGTCGACATCCAGCGCATCGAGGGAAGCGGCGATTGCCGCGACCGGTCGGTCAGGTAGTTGCGCCAGCCACTGCATGCCGGTCGGGCCGGCGAGGCGCCGGAGCCGCCGGTCGTGTGGCGCGAGCTCTCGCCACGCACGGAAGAACCCGTCCTCGCGGCGGGGCATGGGCCACGGAACGTGGGCCTCGTCGACGAAGACTGCACACCACGCGGCCACGAGCTGGCTTACCGCCCGGACGGTCGCGACATCCGTACGGCCGACCCGATCGCCGGCGGTCTCCCGGGGCTTGTCGTCCGGTCCCACGAGGAGGTCCAGTCGGACGATCTCCACCGCATCGACCGTTCGCCCCCCGATCTCGAAGGTGAGCTGCGACGCGAGCTTCGAGTCGACTTCGATGATGGCGCGCCGGAGATCGGCATCGGTGGTGGCCCCGCGCTCATGGGCGTGGCGGAACGCGGCGAGCGTCAGGTGGGTCCGTGCCCGCAACCACCGTCGGGCCACGGCGGTGGCGTCGTCGAAGGGCAGGTGCTGCAAGCCGAGGAGGGGATTGACCGCCACGAAGCTGGTCAGCGGCCAGAGCGGAGCGATGATCTCCGCAGCTTTCGAGACATCGGCGAGGACTTCGGTGTGGCCGGCAGATCGTCCGCCGTGGCCGTCGTTTCGGTTGCTCATCTCGATCGTGTCGATCGCGCGAGCTCCAGGTCCGGCCGAAACTGGCGGGATTCTGGCACGGGCGCTACCCCGGTCGAACTGCCTCGGGTCGTCAACGTGGAGGCGACGGGCGCCGAGGTGAGCACGAGGGCGTACACCCGGCTGCGCAACCTGCGCATCCCCTCCCCTGGAGTGAGCCAGACGACGGCGACCACAAGAGCGATCGCTGCGAGCGTCGCAACGAGGAGACCGGCGCTGACCGGTTCGGCCACCTCGCCGGGAAGCGCGGGAGCCACGAAGGTCTCCACGGCGGTCAGCCCCCCGATGTAGGCGAACAGTCCGGCCGCGGCACCGAATGCCGCTGTTGCGACCGCGGGGACGGGCCGGAACGGCGCCGAGCGAAGCCACCCGTCGACGGCCCGGGCTGCCGTTGCCCACGCGAACACCGTCACGAGCACGCGCGCCGCCGTCGACAGGTGCGGGTGGATGACCAGGTACGCGCCCCAAAGTGCCGCGGCGGGCACGAGCAGCGCGACGGCCAGCCGAACGCTCCGGGCGACGGCATGTGGAGGAGGGAGTTGCTCCTGGTGCAGATGGGCGGTTATCGCCTTGCCGGCCCCGAGGAACAGCGCGGCCTTGTACATCCCGTGCCCGACGACGTGGAGCAACGCCGCGGCCAAGGCTCCTATGGCGACCTGCACCGTCATGAAGCCCATCTGCCCTGCCGTGGACCACGCCAGGTTCCCCTTCACGTCGCTGCGCACCAGCATCACGGTCGTCGCGTACCAGGCAGTGGCGGCACCCGCGGCGAAGGCCAAGTGCGTCGCCACGGCCGACGACCCGAACACCGGAGCGAGTCGTACCAACAGGACGCCGGCGCCGTTGACCACGCCTGCGTGGAGCAACGCCGACACCGGCGTGGGCGCGGCGATCGTCGCCGGCAGCCACTGGTGCACGGGTACCAGCGCGGACCGGGAGATGCCGGCAACGGTCAGGAGCACGGCGACCACCGGCAACACGTTCCCACCGAGCACCGGAATCGACGCGTTGGCGAGTTCCCTCGCGGCCCCGGCCGGCGAGCGGAGGTCGATCTCGCCGACGGAGACGACGGCGAGCAGTGTGGCCACGAGTAGCGCCCCGTCTCCCACCCAGAGGCTGCGCAAAGTCCGCCGGGCCGAGCGCCGCGCCGGTCGCCAGGTGCTCCGGTGGGTCACCAGCCCAGCCAACGCCAGGCCGGCCACGATCCAGGAGGCGCACAGCACGCCGAGGGTGGCGGCGAAGGCCACCGATGTCGTCGCCGCTGTCAGCAGCGAGGCCAGTGCGAAGAAGCGGCTCTCCCGGAGATCCCCCTGGAGGTTGCGGCCGGCGAAGCACTGCACGACCAGTCCGACGCCGGTGGTGAGCAAGGCAAACAGGGCGGTGACGCGAGTTGCATGGAGGCCCACGAGCGCATCGCCATCGGCCCCCTCGACCACGGCTGCGACCGGTCCGCCCACAGCCACGACGACCACCACGACGATCGCCGCGGCGAACGCCACAGCTGCTGCTCGTACCCCCCATCGGGAGGACTGCTCTCCGGCGGGGTGCGCGACGGCGATCGCCGCGGCGGCGATCACGGGCAGCGCGGGGACAACGATCAGGAGCGTCTCGGGCAGCGTCATCTCGAGCGAGGCACCCTATGCAGCAAAACTGTCGACTGCCATTCGATCCTCAGGTGCTGTCTCGCCACGCTGCGGCTCAAAGGCTGGAGCGGAGGAAGCCGATGACCACCTGGCGCGAGAAGAAGATGATCACCGGGTCGAACAGCCTCTTTCCACTCGATGCATCAGTTCGTCCGCCATCAACCGATACCTGACGGCCGCTCGATCACCGCGTGGTCCCGTTGCCGCCCGACCCCGGAAGCCGGGAGATGTCGACCGCCACACCGAGGGCCCCTGCCGCGCGCGCTGCTTCGATGTCACCAGGGCCCAGCCCCCCTTGGGCGTAGACGGGCAAGCGGCTGGTCGCGACCAGCGCCTGCAGGCCGTCCCAACCCAGCGCCTGGTCTCCGGGGTGCGAAGCCGTGGGCAGAACCGGCGAGACGATGGCGAAGTCGGCACCCAGTGCACTGGCGCGCTCGAGGTCCCGGGAGTTGTGAGCCGACACCGCCCAAAGGCGCGTCGGTGGCCGCTCTATCAGGCCGGCCAGCGCCGCGGCCGTGCTGTGCAGCCCGCAGGCACCGGCCTGGCGTGCCTCCAGCGCCGTCCCGGAGAGGAGGAGGCGCAGTCCGGTCCCCTGCCGGAGCTGGCGCAGCCGGCGGGTGAGCTGGACCCGCTGACCAGGAGCGAGCTCCAGCGCTCGCACGATCAGGAGCCGCAGGCCGTCGGCCACCAACGACGGAATCCTCGCCAGCAGCTCCTCAGGAGCGCCTGGCGCGTGGTTCACCCGGGCGACTCCCACCAGCTCGGGGAGCGCCAACGTCGCAAAGGCGAGCTCGTTGCTCGGCAGCAGTGGCCCGACCGTCGGTTCGACGGGGTCCACCCATGCCAGCCGCTGGCCTTCCCTGCCTTTCGGCTCGCCCGACCACCGGCGCACGTGGAACCAGTGGAGCCGCACCCGCTTGGCCGGGAAGTCGTGCTCGTAGACCCGCCAGGGCGCGAGTTCGAGGGCGTGGACGCCGACCTCCTCGAGCAGCTCGCGGGCGGCGGCCTGGACCGGGGTCTCGCCGGGATCGACCTGACCCCCGGGGAGCTCCCAGAAGCCGGCCGCGTCCTTGCCCGCCCTGCGTTCTGCCAGCAACACCCGACCGTCGGGCGCGCGGAGCACCCCGACCGCCACGTCGACCACGGGACGACCGACGAGGGGCAGACGGCGGCCAGGCAGCATCAGTCCGGCCAGACGGGTAGCGGGTACAGCCCGCCGGATCGCCGTGGCGACTGCGTCGTCGCCCGGTCCTCAGGGTCCGCTTGCCCGGTCTCCTTCGCAGGGGACGAGTCCCTACCGGCATCCCCGGGCGCAGCTTCTTGGGCGATGGGTTCGCCCTCCGGGCCGAGCAGTTGGGTGCCGCCCTTCTTCTTCGCGGTGGGCACCGGCGGCGGCTTCGCCGCCACGGGCACGTCCGGGGCCGTCCTCGTCGGCCCCTGACTCGCCGGGGTGGTCGGGCGGCGTTTGGCGGGGGTCATGTCAGGCTGCCTCCACAGTGGCAATCGCCTCGACCCGGGCGGCGAACTCCCGTGCCTCTGCGTCGAGGCCTGCTTCACCGGAGCCATACACCGTGACGTTGACGTGTGTCCGGGTGAAGCTCAGATCCGGATAGAGCCCGGTCTCCTTCGAGAGGCCCGCGAGCCGGTCGAGGAAGGCTCGTGTGTCGGAGTAGGCGGCGAACTCGTAGCGGCGGTACAGCGACGGTGGTCTCTCGACCTCCGTCCATCGGGGTTCCATGGTCATCTGGTTCTCCTCGTCGGTGAATGGGGATCCTCAACGCCAGCCGGGCGGCCTGGCGTCGAGGATCCCCGCCCGAGCTGGGCGCCTGCGCTCAGCACGTCGCCCCGGAGCACCGCGGCAAAGCGAACAGCCGATCTGGAAGACGCCTAGACCGGTGCCACCTGGGTTTCGCGGGGATTGGCGGGAAGGATGTTTTCGACCTCGCTGTGCGGCCGGGCGATGATGTGCGCGGCAGCCAGGCCGTCGCCCACGCGCTCGCACGCGTCAGCACCGGCACGGACCGCGGCGTTGACGGCGCCCGTCTCGCCACGGACCAGAACGGTCACGTAGCCACCGCCGACGAACTGGCGGCCGATCAGCCGCACCTCTGACGCCTTGGTCATGGCGTCGGCAGCTTCGATCGCCGGGACGAGGCCCCGGGTCTCGATCATGCCCAGGGCAATGCCCGGAACGTCGGAACTTCCATTGTGGTTGGCCATCTGCTTTGCTTCCTCCGTGGGTGTGTTGAGATCGGGTGTTGCAGGGCGGGGTTGGACCGAGTCAGGGGTTGGACCGAGTCAGTCGCGCCATCGCTCCTCGCTCCAGTGGTCGATGATCCCGCCGATGGTCAGGTCGGTGGTGATGCTGTAATCGCCGGTGGCATGGCGGGCCGCCGAGGTACTGATGGTGATGACGAAGTCGCCCGGCCTTGTGCCGACGGGGTCGAGCGCCACCTCCAGGTCGCCGCTGTCGTCCTCGACGATCCGTAGCGACTTGTTCTGGAGCCTGGGGACTCGACTGGTGGCGACGAGATCGCCGACGACGCGTTGGATGTTCATCGTCGCGCCCCACCGTTCGGGGACGGGCCGACCGACTCCACGACCAACAGCTCCGGCTCGTCGGGGCGCTCCTCTCCCGCGCTCTGCTGTCCCGGGGCCTCCTCGTCCCAGTAGTCGATGATGCCGACGATGGTCAGGTCGCTCGGGTAGTCCTTGTGGCCGGCGGCTTCGCGGGCGGCCGAGCTGCCACACGCGATCACCCAGTCGCCGGGCTTGCAGCCGACGGGGTCGACCGCCACCTGCTTGCCTCCCTTGCGGTCCACAACGACCAGCAGCCGGTGGAGCTCGAGGCCGCCGATGCGGGCCGTGGCTACCAGCGTGCCTTCGACGCAGAAGATTTTCATCGCTGTGCCTCCTTCGGTCGCGCTCCGGGTGCGAGCGAGCTCATCGGCCCGTCGCCCTCCGCCTCGACCAGCTCCAGCCGCGACCGGCCTCGAGCTCGCACGATCCCTTGAACGACGAGGCCAGCGGTGCCGTCCGCGCCCGCATACCGGGTCTCGATCGCCGCCGCGAGGCGGCGAGCACGTACGTGAGCGGTGGCACTGGCGCCCGGGATGCGCTCGTCGTAGTCGACGTGCACGAGCACCGGCACCGCGAGCCCGTGCGGCGTGTGCGTCCTACGGAGGATCCCGATGCCGACGTCGAGGTCGACGGCACCTTCCTCCAGCGTGCGCATCTGTGCCTGGAAGGCGAGGTTGCGCAGCTGAACGTCGTCGATGGCGTCGCCGGCCACGAGCAGCTTTTCGGTGTGACCGGGATCCGCGTACTTCCCGCCGGCCAAGCCGCGAACCGCGTCCACCTGACCGATGTTGTTCTTCAGCAGGTAGCCGCAGAGCCAACGCATGCCCTCGGTCGCGGCGTCGGCCGCGTCCACGCCGGTGCAGTCGGCGACCACTTGGCGGATGAACTCCTTGGCGGCCTCCCGCTCGAGGGTCGCAGTCTGCTCGTAGAGCCCCGCGCTGGAAACGAAGCGGTCCACGTCGGTCTTCCCGGCGGCGTCGGGAACGTGGACGCGGATGGCGTCGGTGTCCGTGTCCACGCCGACGAGGAGTGTGGCCACGCTCGCCCCACAGCACTGGGTGGACTCGACGGCACCCTCGAACTCCTGCAGCCGCGCCAGCAGGGCGGTCGCGGCGCGCCGCTCGTCACTGCCGTGCGCGGCACAGCCCTGGTGACGTGGGTCGGCGCTGCTGAAGTGGTAGAGCCCGATCTTCAGGTAGCGGGTCGGCTCGCTGGCGTCGTTCGGACGACCCTCGCGCCAGCGTCGCAGCTCCACCGCTTCCCAGCGGTGCAGCGCGTCCTCCACGTCGAACATGGCGCCGGCATACGCGTCGTGCCACACCACGACCGCGGGCGGCACCCGCAGGATGAAATCCACCGCCCCCAGGAGGCGCCCGTCGGAGCAGGCGGTGATGTCCACCGCGTGGAAGCCGAATCGCCGGATCAACACCTCGGCGCTCTCGCCCTCGTCGAGCAGCGCGGCGAGGTTCCGGTCGAACTCGCGCTCCACCAGGTTGCGGAAGGTCCCGAGCACGCAGCGGGCGTGGATGCGACCGAGGTCCAGCGGTGTGCTCCAGGACGACTCGAGCTCAGCCGCCGGGATGTCGACCCCGAGCGAGTTGGCCAGCTCGCCATGCGCCTGCTCGGGGAAGCCGTCGTCGAACTGGCGCGGTGCCAGCCGGCGCAGGACAGGTTGGATGAGCGCGAAGGCGGCCTCGATCTCCTCGGCCCGCTGCTTCAGGGCGGCGCTGAGCGCCGGCTCGGCCAGCGGATGCCGACCCGCCGGGACGTTGAACCCGGACCCCCCGTTCCGGGCCGCACGGCCCGGCGGGGAGGGCGCCGTCGCCACTGAGCCCGGGCGCGGCCAGGCCGCAGCCTCGTCCCAAGGAGCGAGCCACCGTCCGTCGGGCTGGAGCACGGACTTCATCCCTGGGCTCCGCCGGAGACGGTGACCCTGACCCCGTCCTTCGGGGTCCCGCCGACTCGGCCGGTGACCCTCGCGTTCTCATTCGGCGCGCCGGGCGTGGCCAGGTTCTTGAACCTGCGCGCGCCGGCCCAGGCGTTGGACTCGCCGCCGCCCTCGGTGGGGTTGCGCCCGGCCGCGATGTAGCCCTCGGTGCCGGTGACCAGGCCGTGGGACGTCCAGGCGGCGGCGGTACCGGTGACCGTACGGCCGTCGGTGCGCCCTTCGCCCGTGATGGCGGACGGTTGCGTGCCTTCACGCTTCTGGCGGGGCCGGAACAGGAACTCGTTGTTGCCGGTCACCTTGCCTGCGCTGATGGCGAAGGCGCCGGTGATCCGGCCAGGCACACAGGAAGCGGGCGGTGCCGCCTCGGTCTCCTTCTTGGCGGGGTCCGTGCCGGCCAGGCGACGGGCCAGGGCCACCGGGAAGGGCCCGCGCGCCCAGTCGTCGGCCGCCGGCTCCGCGGGCCGCATCTCGCCGTAGTAGGACGACCCGGTGATGTCGTTCCGATAGCCGCGCTCGATGCCGGTGACCAACTTGGAGTGCATGGGGAGGTCGCCGGTCACGGCCACACCTTCGGGCCTGGGCTCGAGGCGCTCGGTCGCCGGCGCAGCCTCCTCGGGATCGCACCAGCCCAAGATGGTGGATGGCCCCTGGTAGGGCGTGCCGGTCACCGCGCGGCAGTCACCCGGCTCGTCGCCGGTGACGTTGGGTCGGTACTCCAGGCTGGGACCGGTGACGTGCTGGCCCCTCCACGTTTGCGCCACGGTCACCTTGCCGGCGGTGACCGGGTCGAGACGCGCCCGGCCGAGGTGGGCGGCCGGCGCGGTACCGCCACCGATGGCGCCGCACTCGGTGGAGTAGAGGTTTTGGTACTGGTCGCCGGTGATCGGGCGGCAGGCGCCGGCCTCGTTCCCGGTGACCCGCCCGCTGCGGCCGACGGCCGTGCCGGTGACGGCCAGCCCGTCGTCGGTGATCTCCAGCGCCTGCCCGGGCGGTTGGACCCCCAGCCTGCCGCCGACCGCGGACGCGCCGTGGGGGTCGGCCCGGCGGGGGAACTGCGCCGAACGGTAGGCGCCGTCAGTGCGTGGCGTCAGGTCGTCGTCGAACTTCTGGTCGGCTTCGCCGGTGATGGGGAGGTGCTCGCCGGCCTCGTCACCGGTGATGGGCACCTTGCCCCGGACGGTGGTGCCCGAGACGACGAGGCCCTGCGGCGTCCGCATCAGCCCGACCTTGACCCCGGCGCCCGGCGCGGGGGCCGGGCCATCGGCCGGGACGTACTGCGTGCCCGACACCGGGTGGGAAGAGCCGGGCTCTCCGCCGGTGACCTGCACGCCCGGACCAATCCGCACCCCGGTCACGTGCTGGCCGCCGTGGGTGGGCGACTCGATGACCTTGGGCACGTACCTGACCCGGCCCTGTTGCTGCGGCCGGCTGATCCCTGCGCTGCCCAAGCGGCTCACCTCGGCCCGCTGAGCGCGGGCCTGCTCGCGACCGGAGCCGGCGCCGTCGACGCCCAGGTTCTCCGCCGCGGGCGGCGCGCCGGCGCCGTCCAGCGCCGCCTTGCCCTGCGACATCTGGCGGCGGCGCTGCATGGAGACGGCGCGGCCGAAGTGAGCGGCGGCCACGCCGTCGGTGGGGACAGTCTGCCCGTTCGGCGCGCCCTGACCGTTGGCGACGGGCGGCGCCGTCGCCCCTTGGACGTGCGCGTTCTCCGCCGGAGGCGGCGCGCCGGCGCCGTCGAGCGCCATCTTGCCCTGGGACATCTGGCGGCGGCGCTGCATGGAGACGGCCCGGCCGGAGTGGGCGCCGGCCACGGCGTCGGAGGCGGCGGTCGTCGGCCTCGGGGCCTCCTGCGTGCCGTTCGACCCGCCGCGACCGTTGGCAGCGGCGGGGGGCGCCCCGCCGGCGCCGTCGAGCGCCACCTTGCCCTGGGACATCTGGCGGCGGCGCTGCATGGAGACGGCCCGGCCGGAGTGGGCGCCGGCCACGGCGTCGGAGGCGGCGGTCGTCGGCCTCGGGGCCTCCTGCGTGCCGTTCGACCCGCCGCGACCGTTGGCAGCGGCGGGGGGCGCC